>Ga0247841_10000099_pt1 | contig 218733 bp, 190 predicted proteins | sample LaCruzMarch2015__2_FD_192410 | JGI IMG/M metagenome (GOLD analysis project Ga0247841, IMG submission 192410) | Freshwater microbial communities from meromictic Lake La Cruz, Castile-La Mancha, Spain - LaCruzMarch2015_18m | ecosystem: Environmental > Aquatic > Freshwater > Lake | place: Spain... | reverse complement strand
CCCAAGACGATCATCTCCCCCGTGAGGACATGGATCAGGAAAGATGAAAATATGTAGTGCCAAATAAAATGACCAAATCCTACAATAACAACAAGTTAACCGTCGTTAGTGTCGAAGTTGGGCTAATGGCCATAGTCTCCTCGCTATTATCTCGGATGTCAATCGGACCCTTCGGGGCTGGTTTGAGTACTTCAAACACAGCCGTCGCTACACCTTCCAACCGCTGGACTCCTGGATACGCATGCGCTTGCGCAGCATCCTCAGGAAACGTCAGGGCGGTCGGGGTAGGGGCCGCGGGGCCGACCATCAACGCTGGCGAAATGCTTTCTTTGCTGAACAGGGGTTGTTCTCCCTCGTTGCAGCCCATGCCTCAGCCTGTCAATCCTCCCGGAGGTGAACCACCGACCGGAGAGCCGTATGCGGTAGATCCGCACGTACGGTTCGGAGGGGGGAGCGGCCGGGTTTAACCGGCTGTTCCTACCCCTATCACCGACGGACAAACAACCATGCGGGCCGATACGCCCGCCGCAATCATCATATATTTCCGGAGGGATGTGTCATGGGTCGTCACGTATGTGGAATGGTTATGGTGTTGGTGTTCCTTTGTGCAACCCTCTCATGGGGCCAGACAGCCCAGGACGCTGCCAAGCTTTACAAGGAGGGGCAGGAACTTCAACAGAAAGCAAAATCCACGGCAGATCTCGAACAGGCTGTTCAGAAATACGAACAGGCCCTGTCCGCCTGCCGGAAGGTGGGGGAAAAGAAGGGCGAAGCAGAGTGTCTGAACAACATCGGGGAGGTCTATAGATCCTGGGGTCAGTATGCCAAGGCGTTGGAGTATTATGAGAAGTCTCTGGAGATCCGTCGGAAGATCGGGGATGTGAAGGGCGAGGGCACCGCCCTGAACAACATCGGCTTGGTTTACGCTTCCTGGGGCCAATATGCCAAGGCACTGGAGTACTACGAGAAGGCGCTGCCAATTTTCAATAAGATCGGGGATGTAAAGAACGAGGGCATCACCCTGAACAACATCGGGGGTGTCTGCAAGTCCTGTGGCCAGTATGCCAAGGCGCTGGAGTATTACGAGAAGGACCTGGCAATCACCAGGAAGATCGGGGATGTGAAGGGCGAGGGCGTCACTCTCTGGAACATCGCTTACGTGAACATGGCCATGGGCGCGTATGACGATGCCCTGGCCAATCTTCGTAAAACCCTGGACATTTACACCCGGATAAAAGTCCCCACTGACGGGGTCAAGGACTCCATCGGCGAGGCGTACCTGGAGATGGGCGACATGGCCAAGGCCGAGCCGTTCATCAAGGAAGCTGGGTACAACTTTTCTCTCGGCAGATTGAACCTCCTGAAGTCCGACTTTAAACAGGCTCAAACGGACTACGAGAAGGGTTTGAAACGGGTTGAAGAAAACCGCAACGCGGACAACCTCTTCACTGCGTACGCGGGGCTGGGCCGGGTTTGCGAATCCCTTCAGGATTACACGAAGGCCGAGTATTACTACCGGAAGGGAATGGAGGGCGTCGAAGCGATCCGTTCCGGCCTATTACCTTCTGAACGGGAAAACTTCTTTAGTGTCAAGACACAAGGATTCTTTCGGACTGACCCGTACGAGGGCCTTGCCCGGGTGCTGGCTAAAATGAACCGACCCGCGGAAGCCCTGAAGCAATCGGAGTACACCAAGGCCCGTGTCTTTGCCGAGGCTCTCTCAAAGAGGATGGAAGGCACCAGGATTCCACTTCCCGAGGACATCCTGACCAAAGACTCTTCGCTGAACGACCAACTTGCCGCCCTATCAAAAAGCCTGCAAGCGGCCTACGAGAAGGGCAACAGGGAGGTCATCTCATCGCTTGAACCTCAGGTCAAAGACATGAAGGCCAAGCTTGCTGCTCACGTTGACATGCTTCGCAAGCAGTACCCGCTGTTTGCAGCCACCAAGTACCCCCAACCTATGGATCTTGGCCAAACCGCCTTGCAGAATGACGAGTGGGTGCTTGAGTATGACGTGACCGATTCAGGGTTGCTCATATACCTCACGAAGGGCAAAACCCTTGTCAAATCCCTATTCAAGCCTGTGACGAAGAAAGATCTGGAAGAACTTGTCCGCAAGGTGAGGGCGCCCCTGGAGGTGGTTCCCGGAAAGGACAAGGTTTCAGACAAGCTGAAGGCTTTTGATTTCGATGCTGCCAAACGCCTCTCAGACCTGCTCCTTTCAGACATTCTTCCTGATCTTCCCAAAGGTGTTCCAGTCATCATTGTACCGGATGATTGCCTGGGGATTGTTCCATTTGAGATGCTGGCTTTGAACTCTGGCGGTGAGATCAAGGCTGACCGCCAGGTACTGTTTACTTCGGGAGTTGAGTTTTTCGGAGACCGGAACCCGATTACCTACTACCAGTCCATTACTGCCCTTACCCTTGCACGTACTCTAGGAAAGCAAAAGAAGAGTCAGGACAAGCTCCTCGTAATAGCCGACCCCGTGTTCGAGATGAAGGATGCGAGAGCTCAGGAGAAAAAGTCTTCGACGAAACTGGCCGGGGTTGAAGCGACTCTATACGAAGACCTCATGGCCTCGGTGGAGGAGGGGAAGGTCGGCGGACTCAGGTTCACCAGGCTGCCGTTGACGGGTGAGCTGGCAGAAAATCTGAGCACATCTTTCAAAGGCGCCTGTACCCTGTACACAGGACTGAAAGCGAATAAGGATACCTTTATGAAAGAGGTAGTCCCTAGTCTCGGTGACTACAGCAAGGTGGTATTCGCCACCCACGGGTACTTCGGCAAGGGTTTGCCGGGTATCAATGAGCCTGTGCTTGTGTTCACCCTGGTCCCGCCTGGGACGGACGGGTATTTGCGCATGTCCGAGGTCATGGGTCTGAAAATGAATGCGGACATGGTGGCGCTTACCGCATGCCAGACTGGTCTTGGGAAAGAACTTTCCGGTGAAGGTGTCATGGGCATGGGGCGAGCTTTCCAGTTTGCCGGTGCCAAGTCGGTGTTGATGAGTCTTTGGTCAGTATCAGAGAGGTCTTCTGTGAATCTTGTGGAGAGTTTCTTCAAACACATCAAGGAAGGCAAGAATAAGCTCGAAGCCCTCAAGCTCGCACGGGATGAAATACGCAAGGCAGGGTACGACCATCCGTTTTACTGGGCCTCTTTCATACTTGTGGGGGAAACTGACTGATGCAGTGAATCTTTGGGGTTGACGAAGCAATTACCGTTGGCTGAATCACTTTTATAGCGATTACCAAAAGTTGTCTGTTTGAACAAGTTAGATATTGACTATCAGTCAACTGGATTCCGGCTTTCACCGGAATGACGAAGAAGGTAGGGGCATTACAGTGGGATTTCAGTTCATGCGGTTTTGTAGGGGCGGAGCCGTGTCTCCGCCCGACAAATCAAGGGCATCCAGTTTCTTAAAATATGCCTAACAGCCGATCATCAACCCTGATCAGGACTTTGGCAATTAGTCTAAGAGCATTGATTTTTCGCAATGGGGGAAGACAATGAAGTCAGACAATACGATGAAACCCATTTCCCTGTTTCTTGTACTGTTGTTTCTCTGTGCAGGATCTTTCGAAACAGTCCATGCGGAGGACTGCGCCAAGGCCAAAGAATACTATACGCGAGGGACCGAAATCATCAATTACCAGGAGAGGCAGGCAGTCTTCCAAAAGGCGGTTGACCTGTGCCCGTCGTACGCTGAGGCACACGTGAACCTGGCAGATGCGTACGAGAACCTTGGAGACTTTGACAATGCCGAGCGTCACTACAGGGAGGCGCTGCGGATCAACAAAGACTTTCCGACACCATACATCGGACTGGGGGAGGTTTACCTGAAAACAGGGCGCTACCGCCTTGCCGCAGAGGCGTTTGGCAGGGGACTGGGAATCAGTCCGGACAATGAAAGACTGCAGGCGGGCCTCAAGGTGGTCTCAGAGAGGTTGAAGAGGGAGAGGGGATTTTATGAATCAGCTCAGATCAAAGCCTGCCTGACAGAAGATGAAGAGTTCCGGCTCATGTGCTTATGCCCAGGGGATCATTACTCGGCCCTGAAGAAATGGATCTGCATTCCACCCATTTTCTTCGGATCCGGTTCTTGGTCACTCACCCCTGATACCAGGCGTCAGCTCGATGAAATAGGAAAGGCTCTGAAGACCAAGGATCTTTCTGAAAAGAAGTGGCTCATTACCGGTCATGCAGACATAGTGGGAACCTCCGAGAGGAATCTGCTGATATCAGAGAACAGAGCCCGAGTTGTAAAGGATTACTTGGCTCGGACCTTCGGTATGGACCCAAAATCGTTCAATACGAGATCTTTTGGTCACAATCGTCCCCGTGCCACGAATAGTACTCTTGAGGGGCGTTCGGATAACAGACGTGCAGAGATTGTTCTAGATGAATAGCGCTGAGAATTTCGCAGCGACCGATAGCAGGTCGTCTTTGTTGGACCAATATTGACAGGCAGGGACGCCTGTCACTACCAAGACTTTGTTCCGGATGTGGCACCTACGAGAGCGATGAGGAATACATCGGGGAAGTCCGCACGCCGATTTTGTCGGGCAAAACCGGTAAGTAGGGGCGAGGCATGCCTCGCCCTATAGTGACATGCCTCGCCCTATAGTGACATGCCTCGCCCTATAGTGACATGCCTCGCCCTATAGTGACATGCCTCGCCCTATAGTGACATGCCTCGCCCTATAGTGACATGCCTCGCCCTATAGTGACATGTATATTCATAATTTTTTCACCGGAGGGCTAAGGAGGTGTTGTTTACCGGAAGACTTCTCAGCTTGATTGTCCTGCTCTGCTTGTGGAGCTTTCTCATCTTTCCCATCCATACTGAAAGGATTATTGCGTATGCCACCTCGGAGAAGGGCAAGATCCTGACCGAGGAAGAATTCCGAGGACTTCAAAATTTCTTGTCACATGTCTCTCGTCCTCGCGAATGATGTAGATGAGGCCGGAATAAAGATTGTAAGGGGTGGCCGTCAGATCACTTCGACAACTTGGCCCAGAGTTAAATTCATCATGAACGACAAGGAGGTATCGAGAGATGAAAAAGTTAGTGAGAGTTTCCGTGGTAGTTTTAGCGGTGGCGGCACTGCTCGGGATTTGTCTGGTTACCGCTCATGCCGGAGTCTGGTTCGCTGAGGTAGTAGTTGCCCCAGGTATGTGTGTGCCGGTAACATGCGCCCCCGTCGTTTACGCGCCGGCAGTTTGCACAGTTGCCGTCAGGCCGTGCTACCCGACGAGAATCGGCTTCTGGACCGGTCCTGCAAGGCGTTGCGGCGAGCCCACGTACAACGAATACAATACGGGTACCGGGACGTTCAATCAGATCATCGACGTGGGGCTTAACGCGAGCGGACAGTCGGCAATCAGGCTCACCAACTCCACGGGGGGCTGGACAATCCTGAAGGAATTAAAGCGATAAGAAACATTTTCCTGAAAAGGTCAAATATTAGAGGAATCGGTGGCCACGGCTGCCGGTTTGGCCTGTTCTGAGAGATGGGCGGCGGGACCGGGTAAAGAAGCACGGCTATTTACATCCGTTCTACTGGGCTCCGTTCATTTTGGTGGGTGAGGTGAACTGAATCTTTTACGCGTGAATCAAGAAAACGGAGAATTCTTTACAGAGTCCCCGAGGTGGCCGGTGGCCGTATAAATAGTGATTAATAGGTTATAGCGATTGCCAAAATAGTTGTCCGTTTGAACAAGTTAGATATTGGCTATCATTGAACTGGATTCCGGCTTTCACCGGAATGACGACGAAGAGTACGGGGATTACAGTGGGATTTCAGTTCATGCGGTTTTGTAGGGGCGGAGCCGTGTCTCCGCCCGACAAATCAAGGGCATCACGTCATGCCGGACCTGCCTGTGCGTCGCACGCAGACAGGCTTGATCCGGCATCCAGTTTCTTAAAATATGCTTTGCAGCCGCTCATCAATCCTGATTCGGACAAGAACTTTGGCAACGAGTATATGCGCAGAACAACCATGCCCGTGTGGAATAGGTTCCTGAGTTCATGGACCACAATAGCGTTCGCAACCCGGACATTCAGAGTTGTTGTTGTTGTCGGACACTCCCGATTGACTGTAGACCAGGATGACGTCCTTTCACTGATTGCGGCCGATTATGAGCAACAGTTCCCTCACTATCTTGGCAGACGTTATGGAACTTACTTTCGAGGGGTCAAGATCGGGATTAAGTTCCACAACGTCAGCTCCCAGAACACGCAGTCTATCAAGGATCACAAAGAACCTTTCAAGATCGTCATGAAACCAACCTCCAGCCTCAGGATTTCCTGTGCCGGGTAGGCAGGCCGGGTCCAAAACGTCAAGATCAAAGGTGAGATAAACCGGGGCATCGCGAACCCTTTCCAACAGCAACTTGCCGGCGTAAGGACCCCACTGTAGTCGTGTGCCGTGGGCTCGCATGAAGGAAAATTCTTCCCTTGTCCCAGAGCGTATGCCCAATTGGATCAGCCTTCCTGGGCCCAACATCTCGTAAACCCTTCTCATCACTGTGGCATGATTGAGAGGATTACCTTCATACAGGGTTCTCAAATCAGCATGGGCGTCCAGGTGCAACACTATAAAATGAGGATCGAATTCATTCAGAGCCCTAACAACCGGCAGGGTGATCGTGTGTTCGCCTCCCAGGCATAGAGGGAAGGCTCTGTTCTCAAGGACTTCACGAACCATTCGGTATATTTTCCCCAACGATTCTTCAACAGGCTCATCGAATAAATTCAGGTTCCCCAGGTCAAAAAAGGGTAGGTCGAGCAGATCCATGTCAAGAAAGGGAGAGTAGGTTTCTATGGATTCTGAGGCCAGTCTGATTTCGGCAGGCGCTTTGTCCGACCCGGAACGGTAGGTCGATGTAATGTCAAGGGGACATCCAACGATGCCGGGGCGACCTGGAATAATTTCCTTCGAAGAAGTAGCGAGAAATAGTTCATTCACCATGGAAAGGTAATCTCCCGATTATTCTCTCCGTCTTTTCCCTGCAACGCCTGTCATCTGGGTTCATTCAACAATTGTTGGACAAAAGCAGGCAGGGCAAAACCAGCACGATGGACCTCCGGGTTATAGTATTGGAGGCCCCCCGGCATCGATTCAGAGGCGAACTCGCGCACCGTCGGCAAAGGGCTACAGAGCATGGAGCAGAACGTGAAGGACCAGAGGCCCCCCGGGTAGGAGGGAATGGTCACAAGATATGGCTTAGTGTTCCGTGAACCAAAAACGCCCTGCAAATCCTTTACTGCTCTGGAAAATACTGTGCTCATAAAAAAAGGGCTCTCCGTCTGAAAAACCGCTGCCCCACCGCTTCGGAGGCCGGCCTTTACCGACTCGTAAAAGGAGGTCTCAAAAAGTACCTGCCCAGGTCCTACAGGGTCGGTTGAATCCACCATGACCAAATCGAATTCATTCTTGAAGTTCTGAACGAATGCGGCTCCGTCTTCATTGACGACGGTAACTCTCGGGTCTTCCAAGCCGCCTGAAACAGAGGGGAAGAACTCTCTGCACGTATCGACGACCATGGGGTCGATCTCGCAGAGAACAACAGACTTGACTTCGGGATATTTTACCACCTCCGTGACGGCTCCTCCATCTCCGCCCCCGATTACCAGGACCCGGCGGACGCCCTTAACTGCCGACATGGCAGGGTGAACCAGCATTTCGTGATAGACGAAAGAGTCCTTCTCGGTAACCATAAAGCACCCATCCAGAATCAGGACCCTTCCCATCACTTCAGTCTCGTATACCTCGATCTTCTGGAATTTACTCGATGTTTCGTACAGCTTCCGAGAATAACGCACAGAGAAAGCTGTTTTCCCTTCAAAGGCTTCCGTAAACCATTCAGAGTCTTTCAAGGACATAATATCACCGCCGCAAAAACAGCGCCGACCCGCCGAACCGTCATTGTTGCCGAGATGCTCTTGATCTCGCGGATCTTACGCCTTCGTATCATTTCCATTCCTTCTTCGACCATCCTGCGGGCAGTCTCATCGCACGGGCCTGGTTCCCCAATTCTTGAACATTCCATTATCAGGCCGGCTTCGGATGGATCCTCCGGAATTCCCACAGCAACTGCCGCTGAGATAATTGTTCCCGGTTGGGCGGATATTTTCTCACCGTAGGCCAAAGGGACCAGGCTCCCCTTGGGAAGTTCGAGAGGCGCTATTTCTTGAGCCCCAGGGGGAAGTATGCTGCTCAATCTTATCAGGTTGGTGTCGCCGATCCCGGCACTCAGCAAGGCTGCATCAAATGCATTAAGCTCTGTAGATGCTTCTCCGGAGCCGGATGTGAGAAAAAAATGCCGGGGAAGGATCCCGAACATTTCGTCGCCTCCTCTTCCCACGTCTGTGGGGCAGTCCCCGAAGAAACGTGACCCGAGTCCCACTATTTTTGCAAAAATGGAAATTTAACACGGCAAAGAAAATAAACAAAGATGAAAACTACCTGGAATCCGGAGGTTGTTCACTATGGGCGAGGATTTCTTCTTTGATGCGGTCCATTTCTTCGCGAATTGCCTCACGGCTGGTGTGGATAAACATCTCATTCCTGGCCAGCCTGTCCTGTAGAACCTGGATCTTGGGCAGCATGAAGAAGATTCCGTAAACAGCCAAGCCAACGAGTAAGCCGAGGTTGATAATTTGTACCAACCATATTCCTATGTCTCCACCCCCGCCGGTTCTTTGCTGAGGCGCCGGAGCGGCAGGGGCCGACCGACCGACAGTCGAAGCACTATCAGTGCCTTCGACTTTCTTTGACAACTGTGATTCTTTTGGTGACCCGGATCGCTGAGCTGGTGGCGGTTCCGTGATTTCGCTCCTGCCGAAAACTTCGCTTGAAGCCCCTCGTAAGTCAGGGGATATCTTTATTGGAACCTTGAGAGTGTCTCGGACATTGCTCCCTTGGTAGATCTTTATCACGACTTCCTTGCCGTCAAGCATGGCCAGTTGTGCAGGATCCGGTTCAGGAATAATGACTATGAATATTCCCGAATCTGTGCCCACCGTAAATCTCTTCCAGGTATCTCTTGGAACCTTGGTTTGCTCCGGTTTCCTGATGACCTGATAGTAAAGGAGGCCCCGCTCAGGTAGCTCAACCCCGAGAATCTGATTCAGACCGGATCTGTTGTCTAAATTGAGTATCTCACCCTTTTTTAAATTATTCTCATTAAAGACTATGCTCGATTTATCCAAGTTAATTGACACGTCACGACCGGAGCCCATCTGGACGGTGCGGTCTTTTTCCAGAACCGTTTCGGACGACACAAGCGGTTGATCGTCAATCTTGACTTCAAAAAGGTCGGCGATTGGTTTTCCGGCAAAAATATTGCGATTGGCCTTGTCGAGAATTCTCAATTCGACTGACTTTCCCATACTGTCTTCAAATCGTCTGGTACCTGGATCATAACGGGTTCCTGCAAAAGGCATAGCTTTACCCGCCTTGCCCCCGGCGTTGATCCATTCGACACTGAGCAGCCCCAGGTTACGGATAAGACCTGCATTTTTTGGGTTCAAAGTGAGAGTAATTGTGCGAAATTTGTCCTGCTGGTTAATTTTCTTAATGACAATTTCTTTGTTGCTTACATCGATGCTTACCTTGGGCACGAATTTGCCTGCCTGATCCTTGATACCGTACGTCTCGCACTGGACAGGAGCCGGAAAGAGAAGAAAACCACAAAAAAGAGGTATTACAGCGAACAGTCGTTTCTTTATCCGGCTCATCATTTGATCTCTTGTAAGATCCATGCAATCCTGTGAGAGAGAAATCCGCAGCATCAAGCCACAGGCTTTTCTAACGAATACATTATCTTAACAGGTAAGTTAAGGAAAATCAATCAATAAGTTTGAACATCAGGGTTATTCGAATCTATAATACTTGCCGGGAACCAATGGTTCTTAACGCCATGTCGCATACCACGATCTCGTCAAAACTCGGGGATTTTTTTTAGAGAGCAGAGCGTGCCATGGAATCTCAGGAGCCAATAAACATGTAGGGTTCAGCACTCGAGCAGTTACAGGATCTGATGGAGATAGTTTTCATGAATCATTTTAATGACTTTATTTCTCAAAGATCGGACGAGATTCCCCCCTTCCTGGTAATGGATGTCTTGGAACGAGCGATGGATATGAGTGCAAGCGGCCAGAAAATCATACATCTCGAGGTCGGAGAACCCGACTTCGATACGCCGGCAAATATCGTGGACGCAGGAATTGAAGCACTACGCGCGGGCAAAACGCATTACACCCCCAGCGTCGGTATCCCGGAATTGCGTTTCGCAGTCGCGAAAAGCTATCAACGGAACTATGGCGTAGATGTGGATCCCAAATGCGTGGTCATAACCTCAGGGTCATCTCCTGCAATATTTCTGGCTCTATCAGCCTTAGTGGATTCTGGATCAGAGATCATATTGTCCGATCCTCATTATGCCTGCTACCCTAATTTTGTAAGTTTCCTCGAAGGTATCCCCATTTTTATTTGTGCGTCTCCTGACAGCGGTTTCCAGATGAATCCCCACGATGTCGCCAAAGCCACGACAGCGAAGACTCGAGCAATTCTTATCAATTCGCCGTCCAATCCTACTGGAATTGTCATGGAATCAGAACAGATGGACAGTCTGGCACGAATGGGTATTCCCATAATATCGGATGAAATTTATCACGGACTCGTCTACGAGGGGCACGAGCATTCCATATTGGAATTTACAAACAACGCATTTGTGGTAAACGGTTTTTCCAAGCTTTATGCAATGACAGGCTGGAGGCTGGGGTACTTGATATGTCCTCCCAAGTACGTCAGACCCATTCAAAAAATGATTCAGAATTTCTTCATCAGTCCGGCCGATTTCGTTCAATGGGCGGGAGTTGAAGCGCTGACAAATACGTCTGAATCAACTCTACAAATGAAGCGGATCTTCAATGAACGAAGAATTGCAATGATCCAGAAATTAAAACACATCGGGTTCGACATCCGCGTTGATCCTACGGCGGCATTTTACGTATTGGCTGATGCGAGAAAGTTTTCTTCTGATTCCTATACTTTTGCATTTGAAATACTAGATGAAACTGGTGTAGGGGTGGCGCCAGGCATAGATTTCGGGAAGAACGCAGAGGGGTTTATCCGCTTTTCATATACCAACTCTCTCGAAAATATCATGACCGCGCTGGACCGGATAGAGCTTTACCTGAACAGAAGATTCGGCCGGTAGTGTCGGGGATGGCGGAGTTTTTTATGGGACGCGCGCCGTCTTCGTCCGGAACGAGAAAATGAGAGCCGTGAGAATACCACTTTCCTCAGAGGAAATGGACGGAACATTGGTGAGGTTTTCAAACAAGAATTCTCGTTATCTCCGAAATGTGTTGCGTAAGAAACCAGGAAACCATGTGAAAGTTTTGTTAAACGGTGACGAATACCTCGTCCAACTGGCGGAGCCGGCAAGGGGTGAAGTGACGGGGAATGTGGTCGCATTACTTGCCCGTGTCCCTGATCATTGTCCAGAGCTTGTGTTGGCCTTCTCCAGCGTCCGCCCAGGCCCCACTGAGGAAATTCTCAGGCACGGTACCGAACTGGGTGTTTCCCGATTCGTTCCCCTGATCGCTTTCAGGTCTAACCGTCGTCCCGGCGAATTGAAGCCAAGATGGAAGTTTATAGTCGAGTCCGCGACGGCACAATCAGGACGAACATCGCCGCCGTCAGTGGAGGCTCCAATCAGCTTAGATCAGTTCTTGGAATCCTGTTCAGGCTTAGGGATAAGGATAGTACTTTCCACTTCCTCAGGCGCTCAGCCGATAATGTCGATCCTGAAAGCCGATTCATTCCCGGCGGTGACAATCCTGGTTGGGCCGGAGGGAGGCTTAGAGGAGTCTGAGGAGCTACGAGCAGTGAAGGGCGGTTTTGTCGCTGCGAGCCTGGGTTCCAGGGTGCTCAGAACGGAGACGGCAGCCTTGGCGGCTGTGGGCGTTGTCGTCGCCTGGGCAGAATGGGCCAGCAGATCGATAGGTTAGACATTTACTGAATCCGGACGATTCGTGTGCTTTTGTCAAAACGTACTTGCGCTTCAAGCGATTGACCTGGGGTTTGCTTCATGATATTTTCGGTAATGACTACCGGAGAAAGGATATTCTTGCTTACGCGCAACGATTTTCCGTGCTATTTTGCAATTACTGTATATGCGCACGAGGTTTGTCGAAACGGCCGCACGTACGAAGAGAGTCGATCTTAGCGGTCAATTCGCGTGGCAGAGCGCGGATAATGCCCCGCGAATAATCTCAATCGTCGAGGTGTTAATGGCCACAAGGGATTTAGAGCAGGGTTTTTATCTGGATTACCGTACAGTAGCTATTCCAGGAACATATCTGCCGCCCTTCCCGGATGAATCGGCAATACTACACGCGATTCCTGAAATCGCGGCAGGACAAGTGCGACTAGACAAACCCAGCTTTCTTGCCTGGGTGGATTTCACTCTCGAACATCCGGATGAAATCTGGGAAATTGACGAGTCGAATGATAGTAAGACAATCCAGTACTTGGGTTTTCTCGAATTGTACGGTAGGTGGCCCGTCTTCGCTGTGGAAGTTTTCAGCTTCGACGAAGTCATGGAGGTTCACGACTACTCTCTGGTATTGAACGAACGTGAATTCATGTCCATCAGATCAGGTAAGCTTGTATACAGTAGGACGAGAGAGTGGCAACGGGAACGGCAGGTCCGAACCCTTAACGATAGGGCTCTAGTCAAGTATGACGAGGACTCACTTGAGGAGGCTAGAGAACTTATCGACGCCGCCATACGGGTCAGCGGTAGCGGAGCCGCGTATCTGCTAAACAACCGCGGACTTATTTGTTGGAAAATGGGCAAGACCGATGAGGCTAAACAAGATTTTCTCGAATCCATGAGCCTTGATAGGGGCAACGGAGATCCATATTTCAACATAGGGCTGATTTACTTCGACGAGTCCGATTACAGACGAGCCCTTCATTACTTGAAGATAGCCGTGGAAATCGACCCCTTGGACAGCCAGTTTCTGACGGAATTGGGGCATCTTTATCTGGAACTGGAACGTGAAGAAGATGCCTTGAAGCTGTTTAGAAAAGCCTTTGAGAACGACCCCGAAGATCCACAGGTGGATTTTCATCTAGGGCATTACTTTCTGTACAAGAAGCGTGATCCTCGGCACGCCATAAGATACTACGGCAAAGGGTTGAAGAAAGATCCTGAGGACCAGTTTGCCCTTGCGGATTTGGCAGTGGCTCACTGGATACTCGGAAACAGGCGTAAGGTCATAGGCATTGGCCGGACCCTCCAACGCCACGGCCATCTAATGCCGTACACTATAAGCCGCCTTGTCTATCTCAACGTTGAGATGGGCAATTACGAAAAGGCCTTGACATACTACAAGAAGGCTCTCACTCACTCTGAACCTTTTGAACCGGAATGGCTTCACTACAATGCAGCGATTATCTACGCCAAGACCGGTCAAGACAAACAAGCCCTTCACATCTTGGATCTGGCTGTGAAGGCAGGGGGTGACGCCGTGGTCAAACGCGCCATGTCCGATGAGGCATTGAGACAGATCAAGAGCACCCCCGACTTCAAGAGACTTGTCAAGCTCTCCGCCAGACGGCGAAACCGTTGATTCTTAGTCATTCAAGCTCTGTGAACCCAGAAAGGCATGAAAACACCCACTGCCGGAAAACTGGTTCTCGCAGGTGACGTAGGCGCAACCAAGACCAATCTTGGACTGTTCAGCTTTTCGGGAATCAGGCCCAAGCTTGAGGTGATGGAGACCTATTCGAGCCGGTCCTCGGCATCTTTGGATGATCTTGCAGCCATTTTTTTGGAGAAGCACCCCGAACCTGTTTCCGTTGCCTGCTTTGGAGTTCCTGGTCCTGTGATGCTAGGACACTGCCGGACCACCAATCTTCCTTGGAACGTGTCCGAGTACGATTTGGAAAATAATTTCAAATGGGACAAGGTCGTTCTCGTAAACGATTTGGTGGCCACGGCAATAGCCGTAAGGGTTCTCGAAGAAGCTGAATTGTTTGAACTGAATAGAGGACGGCAGGATCCGTCAGGGACTATCGGGGTGGTGGCTCCCGGCACAGGGTTGGGGATGAGCATCCTGCTGCGCCGAGATAACCGATCCTATCCTGTTGCTTCCGAAGGCGGGCACGCAAGTTTTGCCCCCACAAACGAAAAAGAAATCGACTTGCTGAAATTTCTGCTGGGCTCCACCCCCAGTGTCAGCCTTGAGCGAGTCGCTTCAGGGCCGGGGTTGTTCACCATTTTTTCTTGGCTCAAAGATAGCAGTAGTTACCAGGAAGACCCTGAGTTAGCCGAGAGTATGCGTCGGGGAAACCCGGCGCAGGTCGTCAGTTTTGGTGCTTTGATCAAGAAAGATCCCCTCTGCATCGAGGCGCTTGATTTTTTTGTGTCCGTCGTTGGATCTGCAGCGGGGAACTTGGCTTTAACCGCTTCTACTACAGGGGGTATATACTTGGGAGGCGGTATTTGCCCGCAGATTCTACCCAAATTACAGGACGGTACCTTCATGGAAGCATTCAAGAATAAATGCCGGTTCCGAGAGTTCCTGATCAATATTCCCGTCTATGTGATTCTCAATGACAAGGCCGCCCTGATAGGTGCAGCCTGTTCGGCATTCGATCTCCTGCAATAAGTAAACTGCCGACCTGAGGCGCCTCCTATAGTCAGTCCAGTGTCTCATTAATTCATGGGGCGGTTCAATAATGCTGTTCATTGCTCCGATTGCTCATCTGCCGCCTGTGGAGAGCAAGTCGGTGCAATTGTATACTTGGACGAAGGGTTAACCAGGAAATCGCCTTCCATAAAATTACGACCTATGAGCATGGGATATTCCAAACCCGAGCGGTCCACCAGATTGACATCCACTTCTTTGAAAATGGTTCCCAGGCAAACCCCCAAACGAATCACCGGACGCTCCTGAAAGCGTCCAAAATGGCGCTTGATTCTCCTGTTTCCCACGATTGGGGCATCTACAGTTTTTTCTTTGCCCTGGTAATCTGAGATTTTCAATCGCACCCAGTTGCGCCCATTGCGTACGAACGGCATTGAGTCTTGGGAATTCAGCGAGCAGGTCACGGCTCCAGTATCAATTTTGGCCGACAAGATAACATCTCCTGGGCATATCGCAATCCGCTCCACCCATCCTACAACCAACCGGTCATTACTGTCCGCCGGCAAACTGGATATAAGACTTAGCATGAGAATCCCTAAAAATAATGCAGAAGCTATGGTTCGCCTGCCGAACATCGATTAACCTCGTTAGCCGACAAGCGGCCTTCAACTTGACGACAGCTCTCCCTGTGTGCCATCCAGTCATAACGAATTGTTATTCCTAACCAATAATAACATATTAACAGCGTTTAGGCAATCTTCATGCGCGGCGAACTTTACAGGTAAACCAAACAAAACCTGGGGCGTTGACATCCTAAATATGGGGGTATATAAGAGGGCAATTCTTGTTTCATGACGCCGTCATCTGTAATTAGCCATGCAATATCAATATGCTAAGCTGAATAGCCCAGGCAGGGCAACTGGAGTGGAGTAGCCATTCTTTGAACAGATTTTATGTTTGGGGAATAGCCCTAGTCCTGACGTTTCTCGGATTAGGGTTGTTCGTTTACAAGGCATATTTTCTCGGTTTTCCGATACATCCTGACACCAGTGTAAGAGTCTGGAATGTTGAAGCTCGCGTTAGTTTTGTCGCACGAGAAGAGCCGGTTAAGGTTTCTATTCTCGTACCAATGGGTACGGCCAGATTTGCCATCACCGGAGAATCTTTTATCTCAAACGGATATGGCATTCTGGTATCGAACGACGAAAGAAATAGATGGGCCACTTGGTCAATCCGCAAGGCCACCGGCAGGCAGAATCTTTACTATCAAGCGACCGTGAGGAGTGTGCGCGCATCGGCGATGTCACCGGATGAAGAACCGCCCCAACCTTTGGATCCAGGTTTCCAGGGCCCTGCTCTTGAAGCGGCTAATGCTCTGCTGGAAGAGATTAGGGCGAAGTCCGCCGACACGGTGAACATGGTGTCTGGACTGATAAAGTCGCTCAACGAGGATCCTCCAGGGGCAAGCGTAAGACTTCTTCTGGGTGATCAGTCGAAGCCGGAAAAGAAGGTCGAAATGGCAGTCCGTTTGCTGGCCCAGGCAGATATAATAGCCAGGGCCGTCCACGGGATTCGCCTGCGTGAAGACAAGTTTGATTTTTCGAAAAACATTCCCCTCATTCACTGGCTGGAGGTCTATCACAAAAAGAAGTGGATCTCGTTTAATCCTATGACTGGAAAGGCCTCGGTTCCCGGGGACTGGCTGGGGTGGTGGCGAGGAAAACAGAATCCAGTCACACTTGAGGGCGGTGAAAAGCTTCGAGTGAGGGTTGCCATAAGTCCTCGATTGGAAGAGGGTATTAGTGCGGCGCTGGAACGAGGCCTGCTTGCCAATCCACTGCTTCTGAAATTCTCACTTTTTAGTCTGCCGGTAAGTACACAGGCAGTTTACCGGGTATTACTAATGATTCCCGTAGGTGCCCTATTACTCGTCGTGTTTCGTAATGTGATCGGTATCCGGACATTTGGGACTTTCATGCCGGTTCTTATAGGGCTGGCATTCCGGGAGAGCGGCCTGGTATGGGGAATCATTCTGTTTTGCGTCGTGGTCGCTCTCGGGCTGACTGTGCGTTTCTGGCTGGAGAGACTGAAGCTGCTTCTGGTGCCGCGGTTGACGGCAATATTGACCGTTGTAGTGTTGCTGATGATGGCCCTGAGCATATTGACTCACAATCTGGGCATTCATCTAGGGCTGTCCGTTGCGTTGTTCCCAATGGTCATATTGACAATGACGATTGAAAGAATGTCCATAGTCTGGGAAGAGCGAGGTCCTGGGGAAGCTCTTGCCTCGGGATTCGGGAGCCTTTTGACAGCGATCATCGCATGTCTGGTTATGAATACCAAGAAAGTTGAGCATCTGGTATTTGTCTTCCCTGAACTGCTATTGGTTGTATTGGGAGCCACTCTGATTCTAGGCCGCTATACGGGATACCGCCTCATGGATCTTCATCGGTTCAGAGTGCTGGCAAGAGGTTGACCAGGTGTTTGCAAGTCCACACGCACTAAAGAGACAAGGAGTCCTGGGCATCAACAAACGTAATGCCGACTATGTCTTGAGATATAACCCGCGGCGCCTGTACCCCCTGGTCGATGACAAACTGCGGACAAAGGAACTGGCTCAACGTAATGGGATTAATGTTCCGGAGCTTTACGGCATTATCGAAGTGGAAGGACAAGTCAGAGGACTGCCGCTAATTGTCAATGATTATTCTGAGTTCGTGATTAAGCCCGCTCACGGGAGTGGAGGTGCCGGCATATTGGTAATTTCCGGACGGATTAACGGAAAATTCAGAGAACTCGACGGCTCACTTATCACGTTAGATGAAATCAACTATCATGTTTTTAACATTTTGAGCGGACTATACAGCCTCGGTGGGCAAACAGATAAGGCATTCATAGAATATCGGGTAAAATTTGACCCGATTTTTGAATCCATTAGCTACCAGGGTGTGCCGGACATAAGGATCATTGTTTTTCTGGGTGTACCCGTAATGGCCATGGTTCGACTGCCTACTCTTATGTCACGCGGCAAAGCCAATCTTCACCAGGGGGCGCTCGGTGCAGGGATTGACATGGCTACCGGGACAACTATGACTGCGGTCTGGCGAAACGAAATAATATCTGAGCATCCGGATACCGGAAAAAATTTGAAAGGAACCACCATCCCACATTGGCAACAACTCTTGGAAATCGCCGCCAAGTGCTATGAACTGACCGAATTGGGTTACCTGGGAGTTGATATTGTGCTGGATGGCGACAAAGGTCCGTTGCTCCTCGAACTTAATGTCAGACCCGGACTCAACATCCAGATTGCCAATGCTTCAGGACTCATATCGCGACTTGAACTCGTTGAGCGGCACCAATGTGGCCTGGATACCTTGGACGACAGAATCTCCTTTGCACAAGCGCATTTCGCATCCGGCATGTGAACTACTTGAGTGCAAACACCCGATCGGTTCCCAGTCCAGCCCAACCGGAAAGACGCGCTCTGTTGCCTATGGCCACTGTCCACTCCCTAGCCGGTCAGCAGCCTGTTTTCCGCTTCTTCCAAACGTGTTTGTAATGCTTCCCACTGAGTTTCCAATTCCTTGATATCTCGTGCAAGAACTGGCTCCTCTGCTAAGAGGGGCACTACCCGATCCCTTTGGGTACAAACAGATTGGTCAGAAAGCAGGGTTTCTATTTCCTTCCTTCTTGTTTCCTTGACCTCTATCTGTTTTTCAAGCCTTCGAATTTCTTCTTTTATGGGTGCCTGTATCCTAGACAGCGCCATCCTATTCTGAGCCTCCCTGCGTTTGCGCTCTTTCCGGGATCCTCTCGTAGTATCGTCCACTATCTCGTTTGCTGGCGGCACCGGTCGTTGCACTGAGGTTTCCAGTTGTTCTAAATCGATTTGCAGTTTTTTTTGTCGATAATCATCGTAATTCCCAAGGTAATATTCCGTCCCTCCACCATCTATCTCCAGAATCCCAGTGCATATCCCGTTCATGAGACGCCTGTCGTGGGTTATCAGAACCAGAGTGCCCTCGAACTTTTTCAACCCGTCTTCAAGTATCTCGCAGGAGGATATGTCCAGGTGGTTAGTGGGCTCATCCATAAGTAGAAAGTTAGGCGGGTTGAGTAATATCTTTGTCAAAGCCAACCGGCTCCTTTCTCCCCCGCTCAACACCTTGACCTTCTTGAGCACATCGTCGCCGGAGAACAGGAAAGCTCCCAACAGATTTCGAACATCTTGTTCGGGGATTTTTGGCGAAGCCGAATATGCTTCCTCCAGAACCGTCAAGTCTGAGTTGAGTGTTTCGTACTGATGCTGAGCGAAATAGCCAGGCTTGACCAGGTGGCCATAGGTAGCCGTTCCATTGTCGTACGGAAGCACTCCGGCCATAATCTTCATAAGTGTCGATTTTCCTGCTCCATTGGGTCCCACAAGACCTACTCTATCACCGCGCTGAACTGTAAAATTCAAGCCGCTGTAAACCGTCTTGTTGCCAAAACTCTTTGCCAGGTCACGTATTTCCAGAACCCGCCGTCCGGAGTGAGAAGGCTGCGGAAACTTGAATTTCAGGCTCTTGGGCCGCTGGGGAGGCTCAACAAGTTCCATTTTATCCAGCATTTTAACGCGACTCTGAACCCGGCTGGCGGTTCTGGCCTTGACCCTGTTCCGATTTATAAATTGTTGTATACGCTTGATTTTCTCCTGCTGGTTTTTGAACGAGGCCAAGAGAACATCCTCCTGCATTTGCCGGTTTCTGTCGTAATCGTCGTAATTGCCGGTGTACAGGGATACCTTACCTCTCTCTGCCTCGACCACCTTGCTAATGAGACGGTTCAGGAAAGCCCGATCATGGGAGACGAGCACCATCGCCCCTTTGAATCCGATCAAGTAATCTTCAACCCACAAGAGGCTTTCAAGATCCAGATGATTGGTGGGCTCATCGAGCAGGAGAATATCGGGTTCGGCCAGCAAGATCTTTGCCAGCGCCACTCTCATCCTCCATCCGCCTGAGAATTCGCTCCAGCGGCGTCTTGAATCATCTAGGTCGAACCCAAGGCCTTGAAGCACTTTCAACGCCCTGGCCTCGAGCGTGTAGCCTTGGTAACGTTCAAACTCACTCTGGAGGCGTCCGTGCTGCTCAAGCAGCGATTCAGCGTCATTGCTGTCCTCTGACAGAATTTCCATCTGCTGTTCCAAACGGGACAGACTGATCTTGATTTCTCGAAGCTCATCCGACACGTTCATAATCTCTTCAAGAATCGGCCCATCGTTACCGCGTATGAGTTCCTGGTGAAGAACCCCCATCCGGATCCTTTTCTCTATGGATACGTCACCTTCGTCAGGGCTGATAACGCCTTCCATCATTCCCAAAATGGTCGACTTCCCCGCCCCGTTAGGTCCGACTATGCCAACCCTGTCCCCGCGGTGTATGCTTAAGTTGACCTGCTCAAAAAGGGGTTTTCCGTTGAAAAATTTTGCGACATTGTTCAGGAAAATCAAAATGTGGCTCCCGCGTCTGCCAGAAACTTAGTCCCAACTTGAATGCAGAACAGCCTATCCCATTATCTTGTGCAATAATTGGTGCGCTTCTTCTCATACCAAAAGATGTGCTCGAAAATCAATAGAAGCAATGTTTCGGGTAAGTGTCGGGCACCTGTTCTACCGTGACCGTTCAGCATTCGTTCCCAAGACGTCTCGAATATGCAAAATGTACTCTCATGTCAACCGCTGAAAGGCGAGCGTTTCTCGATTGTGTGGACTCATGATAGGATCATTTCAAAAAAAGTGGGCATTTGAACAGTAACCTGCGAGAGTGATTCTCTTCAGGCGGTGCGAGAAAACTCAAAAAGGAACTTTTATCAGTTACAATGTCGAGCCAAACCATGAAAAAGCATTTGCTGAAGACTATGACCCGCCTTGCGGGAAAAGCCATCGGTGATTTCGGATTAATTGAAGACGGAGACCGAATTCTAGTGGCTCTTTCAGGTGGCAAAGATTCGTGGTCGCTCCTGCACATTTTGATGGCTCTGCGTCAAAGAGCGCCTGTAAATTACGAGTTGGCCGCGACTACTGTCCATCCCGGCGCCTCAAGCTTTGATCACAGCGCCTTGGGAAAGCGTCTTGCTCAGGACGGCATTAACCACTATGTGATTCCTGGCAACATTGTTGGAATAGTGAATGACAAACTTGATGAAGGCACATCCCCATGCTCTTTGTGTTCAAGACTGCGGAGAGGAATGCTTTATACATTCGCTGCGAGGGGTGGCTGGAATAAGATAGCATTGGGGCACCACCTCGATGACTTTGTGGAGACTTTTCTCCTCAACCTTTTTTTTAACGGGTCTATTAAGGGAATGAGCCCGAATTTACTCGCAGATGATGGACACAATAGAGTAATCAGGCCACTGGTCTATATCAAAGAAGCGATGACCCGCGAGTTTGCCCAAAGCCTTGGAGTGCCCATCATTGGCTGTTCATGTCCCTATCAGGAAATGGGTGGTTCACGGCGACAATGGGCAAAGGCCCTGTTGGCACGTCTCGAGAAGGACGTGCCGGATATTAAGTCCAGCATCCTTGCGGGTATGGGGAACGTTCGACACCGGCATCTCGTCATACGCAAACGAGATTAGGTTCGCGCTCAGGACTTAGTGTGGAAGGCCTTAATACATGAATGTCCGGCGATACCTGATCGGGGTTATGTGGTTTGACGCCATTTTCCTATTCCGAAAAGAATTGAAAAAATGGTATCATAAGGTGCATGGAGAATGCTAACCAGGTCCGTCGGAATGGGTGCCTGACGTCTTCAGGAAAAGAGAATCCTGCCGGGAACCGGCTTGCAACCCAATATTTGCTGGGATTGACGCACATCGCTTTTGGAGCCGTTTTCTCTAGTTTGATACGGAAAAAAAGGATACAGCATGTTCACTGGAATTGTTGAAGCTCAGGGCCGGGTAACGGGAATTGAACAAGAAAACCCGTTCATAAGGTTGAAAATTACGACCAATCTTGATTTGTCCGACGTGAAGCAAGGAGACTCGGTTTCCGTAGATGGCGTTTGTCTCACAGCCACTGTGTGGGACACTTCCACGAGTGAATTCATTGCCGACGTTTCACCGGAAACTTTACGGGTGACCACCCTGGCCGGGTTAAAGATAGGGTCACATGTTAACCTCGAAAAAGCCTTGCGCATGGGGTCTCGGATCGGAGGCCACATGGTAGCGGGCCATATTGACTGCGTTGGGAGGATATTTGAGAAACGTTCCTCGGGGCCCGGTTTTCTCATGGGCATTTCGGTGGATTCCGGGCGATATCTTATTGAAAAAGGCAGCGTGGCTGTGGACGGTGTTAGTCTTACGATTAACCGAGTGCAGGGTGATCGATTTTGGGTCATGCTCATTCCTTACACCTCCCAAATCACTGGGTTGACCCCAAAAAGGATCAATGATAGGGTAAATGTTGAATTCGATTTGGTAGGAAAGTATATTGAAAAATTGATATCAACCAGGCCGAAGAATTCCGGCTTAGACGAACAAGCCCTTAAAGAATATGGATTTATGTGAAGGAGGGTGCTCTAATGGGGCCGCTGGCTACCGTTGAAGAAGCAATTGACGAAATTAAACAAGGCAGGATAGTAATACTCGTTGACGATGAAGACCGGGAAAACGAGGGCGATCTGACTATGGCCGCCGAGAAGGTTACTCCAGAGGCCATCAATTTCATGACCAAGTTTGGCCGTGGCCTTCTATGCCTGTCAATGACGCGAGCAAAGATAGAGTCCCTAGACGTACCCATGATGGTTGCCAACAACAAGTCCCCTTATGGAACCGCTTTCACGGTTTCCATAGAGGCTGCGCGAGGTGTGACCACGGGAATTTCAGCCTGTGATAGATGCGTGACGATTCTCACTGCAATTGATAAGGACTCGGTTCCGAAGGATCTTATATCTCCCGGCCACGTTTTCCCGCTAATGGCTCGTACAGGCGGGGTCCTGGTGCGTGCAGGCCAGACGGAAGGGAGCGCGGATCTCGCTCGGTTGGCGGGATTTGAGCCGGCAGGAGTCATCTGCGAAGTGATGAATGATGACGGCACAATGGCCAGATTGCCGGACCTGGCAGTGATGGCGGAAAAGCACGGCTTAAAAATCTGCACGATCAAGGATCTGATTCAATATCGAACACGGAACGAAAGATTGGTCAGACGGGGCGCAGAAACGGTTCTTCCGACAGAATTCGGAGGTGATTTCAGACTGATAGTCTACGAAAATGACGTGGACAATCACCATCATGTTGCGTTGGTAAAAGGAGAGATTACCCCGGATGAGGCTGTTCTTGTGAGGGTGCATTCCGAGTGTCTTACCGGCGATGTTTTTGGCTCTAGACGGTGTGACTGCGGAAACCAGCTCGAAAAGGCGATGCAAATGGTGCAGGAAGCAGGGAAGGGAGTCATCCTCTATATGCAGCAAGAAGGTCGGGGAATAGGCCTTTTGAACAAAATAAGAGCCTATGCTCTTCAAGACCAAGGGTGCGACACCGTTGAGGCAAATTTGAGACTTGGTTTCAAGCCGGATCTCAGGGATTATGGTATAGGAGCGCAAATGCTGGCAGACCTTGGCGTCAGAAAGATGCTCCTCATGACCAACAATCCAACAAAGATCGTAGGATTGGAGGGGTACGGTCTCGAGGTTGTCGAGCAGGTGCCCATCGTCATTGAGCCATGCGCCACAAATCTTCGGTACCTGAAGACAAAACAGGACAAGATGGGGCATCTTTACGACCTAAAGAGTATTGTTTGATTACTTCTGAAAATGGGGCATTTTTGAAGATCTCTGAGCGATTTCGTAGTGACGGTAGTGTGGAGGCATTATGACCACGATAGTCGAAGGTGTTCTAACCTGTGCAGGTCTGAAAGCTGCGCTGGTGGCCAGCCGTTTCAATGACTTTATTGTCTCCAGGCTGATTGACGGGGCAGTGGATGCCCTTGTTCGACATGGTGCATCGGAGGAAGACATAACAATCATAAGAGTGCCTGGAGCATTCGAGATTCCCCAGGTAGTGGCTAAGGCGGCCGCAACAGGAAAATACGATATGGTGGTAGCCCTTGGGGCGGTCATTAGAGGTTCAACCCCTCATTTTGAATACATAGCGGCTGAAACGGCAAAAGGAGTGGCACAAGTGTCGATAGAAGCTTCCATTCCCGTGTCATTCGGAGTTCTGACTACTGATACAATTGAACAAGCCATAGAGCGGGCTGGGTCAAAAGCAGGGAACAAGGGGGCCGAGGCCGCAATGTCCGCAATAGAAATGGCAAATCTACTCAGACAGATCTAGAAGGGGGGTCTCCACCCCCCTCAATCTTTTCTGTTTGACAGTGTAAATTTCCATCTTAAAGTGCCATCCAGACGAAAGACTCGCGAATTTGTTCTTCAGGTTCTCTTTGCCGCAGACGCAAGGAATCAAGATCCCAACGACGCCCTGCAATTTCTGGAAATTCACTTCGAAGGCCAAGTGGATGAAGATCTGAAAATGCACAGAGTTGCCAAAGAATTCGCTAGGGACCTGGTTGCGGCTGTGTCCCAAAACTTGGAGGCCATAGATAAACTTATCTCTCGCTTGTCCCACAACTGGAAGCTCACCAGAATCAATCGTGTAGACCGCAATATACTCAGAATGGCCATTGCTGAGTATACCAGCTTCCACGAGGTCCCAGGAAAGGTCATTCTCAACGAAGCCATAGAGATAGGGAAAAAATACGGCGCCGAGAACTCCTCAGCTTTCATAAACGGGATTCTTGATAGAATCCAAGTCCTGGAAAAACGTCCGGCATCGGCCCCACAGTTGCAAGAACTTCTAGAAGCGCTTGACTAAGCCGGTTCAAAGTTTTAAAATTCTTATTGAAGAATTTTGCCATGTCGGGGTTTCTGCCCATGACGGCACGCACCAATAGACCATCCGGGTTTTTCCGGGGAGTATTTACCTCCAGTGTAAGCGAGCATATTTCGCTTAGTGCTTTCGCCTTGTTTGCCTGCCTCTGTCTCGTAAATCCAACTGATGTTTTCGCCCAATCTGTTGGTACAGGCAAGCCTGATAGCCGTGAGGAAGGCGGAGTTTCCCCAGGCAAATCTTCCGCTGTAATAGGGGATTCAGGGTACGTAGTACCCATTCCGGAAATCAGCATCCGGAATATCATAGGAGAGCGGCCTCCAAAAAGGTCTCCAGAGGATGAGGAACAGGACAAGAAATTGCCTCCTCAAGAGAAATCGTATTCCAGGGACTTGGAAGACACGGACCCTGCCGCTCCTGTTCAACGACTCCCTTTCGATCCTGTTGAAGGAGATTCTCCTGACCGGCAGTCTGGTGTAGAGGAGTCTCCGTCCCTCGAAACACCACCCGAAACGACCACCAACGAACCGTTGCCCGCTGAGTCTCAACCCGCGAAAAAGGAAGCTGCCGACAAAGATTCCGAGAGCCCATGGCTGAAGCCTCCGTTAGCCCCTGAGGATATCGGCGAAAGGCCCTTCGAAGCCAAAAAAGAGGTTTTGAGAGGGAGGGTGCTTCCCAGGATCCCTTCCGTGCTCAATACTGACCCATCCAAGGAGGCTCTCAAGCCACTTACAGTGGACAGCGTTACAGGTCAAAACTCGACAGAGCCTGACGAATTGCTCCATCTTGACACTCGCAGAGACCCTGAAATAGTCTCCGTAGTCGAAACACAACCCGAACCAGAGCGCACAACTCAACCAGATTCAGCACCTGCATTGGAAACAGAAAAACCCGGTCAGCAGAGTCCTGAGCCTCAGCCAATGCAACCGCCTGAGCCCGGAGAAGTTGGTCGGGGCAGGCCCAGTCTTGAGCCTGTCGAAGAAAAGGAGGAAGCCAAAGAAAGCATACCGTCGAGAGAAAAGCTGCCCCCCCCTGCCAAAGAATATGTCCCATCTCCATTGGAAGACGACGTCCTGGATAGCAGTGAGGTGAAGAGCTACCTTAAGGAAACCGCACCTATCCTGGAAGAACTTTCACTGCTCATGACCCGATCTCCGGCTTTGACCATAGAAGATTATGATCCATCTGACGCCAATGCCCCTGTCATACCCCAGGACATTCTCGTGAAAATGAATTCTATGAAACGAGAACTTGAAGTTTTGGACTCCAAGACCTTTGCGGTCATTCCCCCTGCCAAATATTCCGATTTCCATTCATTAATCAGGCAGTCAATAACTCAAGCACACCAAGCCTGCCATTCAATCATAGAATACTTTCAGGAAAGCAAGTCCGAGAACTTTCAGAAGGCACGAGAACATTTGCTTAAAGCGGGAGAACTTATCAGGAGAACCCAATTGCACCCCGATCACGGTTAGGTGGTATTGTCTAGGATTCTTGCAGACTTCGGTAATAACCGTGTCGGCCTCTTACTGCACTGGGAGGCGATGTGGGGCTTTTAAACATATTCCGTGTACCTCGTCGTCAATGATTCTTTCCAGAAAAACAAAAAATGCGTTTGAATCGTGAGAGGTTTCGGTCGATTGGACCCTTACAGGTATGTAGTTGTCAGTTCGGCCGACGAAGGTTTGGGTTTTTGGATCCGGCCTAGACTCCGGAATCACTTTGAAAGTTTTACCGAGAGACCTCTGGAAGAAACTACTTTTCAACGTCCTTGAAAGAGTTCTCAATTGTTGAACCCGCTCCCTGAGAACATTTTCAGGGACCTTTGGCCCCATGGATGCTGCAGCGGTGCCAGGTCGGGATGAAAAAGGAAAGACATGTAAATAAGAAGTTCCTGAGTGTTCTATAAGCTGCACGGTTTGGCGAAACGCGTCTTGGTCCTCACCGGGAAATCCAACCATAACGTCAAAGCCTATGCAAGCATCAGGGATATGCCTCAAAATTCTTTCAGTCAGTGCCTTGATCGACGCTGAGTTATAGGGGCGTCCCATGATTTTCAGTATCCTGTCGTCCCCACTTTGCAATGGGATATGAAAGTGTCGACACAATCTGTCTTGTCCGGCAACCAATTCGATCAGGCGAGGAGTAATATCCTGAGGCTCTATCGAACTCAGTCTGAAGCGAACATCGCCGGCTTCTTCAAGGAGGCCTTGCAGAAGGTCCTCCACTACGAGTGAGGGAGTCAGGTCTCTGCCGTAGCCTCCCAGGTTGATGCCCGTCAACACGATTTCCCCATACCCTCTGTCCTTCAGATACTGGACATGGGCTTTGACCCTACCTATCGGCAGGCTCCTGGAAGGTCCCCTGGCTATGGGGACGATGCAGTAAGCACAGTTATGGGAGCACCCATCCTGGATTTTCAAGAAGGCTCTCGCTCGTCCGGGAATTCCGGGTACGACCATATCGATGAACTCGCAGCAGTTCCATGAGCCTAGCCGCTCCTGTCCCTCAGGCAGTACAAGGCCCCTGGCAACAAACGATTCAAAATGGTCCTTGTCAAAGGTTCCGAGCACGTTCACAGCTTTGGATACCCCCTCCACGGCCAATGGGTTGACTTCCGCCAGACATCCCGTAACGACTAATTGGGCTCCAGGAAACGTCCTGGAAAGCCTGTTTATTAGACGGCGCGATTTGCCTTCAGCCTTAGAAGTGACGCAGCAGGTATTAATTACGATAAGGTCGGGGTGTTGCGAAGACGATACGACTTCATAGCCTCGGTCCCTAAGGATTTGTGCCATTGCCCACGCTTCAGTCTGGTTCACCTTACAGCCCAAAACATGAACCACTGCTGTTTTTCTTGACTGATTGGGTTTCGTTCTTATCATTTTTGACATGACTGCTTATTAATGCTATCAATCCACGCATTCAAGGTCAATTCCCCTGGGGCGGGTGAAAATAGGCAACGCAAATCCGCCGCAGACGGAGGGCAGCATTTGAGAAAAATCGACTTCCGTAAAACGGGTATCTCGTCCATGGCAATTCTTTTTCTTATCTCTTGTGCATGGGCAGAACAACCAGCTAAGTCTCCCGATGAGGATCGCGGAAATTCAAAGGATTCTATACATGCAGTTTTCCATATCAAGCCTCCTCAAGGTTTCAAGCAGGAACCGGTAGACGAGACCGGTATTCTCAAATGGAGAAAAGATTCTGGTGAGATATACGTGGTAGTCGGCGATCTTTTTTTCAATTCCAGTGCCATGTTGTTCAAATCTGTGCGAAAAGCAGCGGAAAATGATAAGAACATCCAGGAACTCAAGACATTACGCGTGAAAGGCGGGAAAGCAATCCTGTATAAAGAAAAACCCCCGGAGGATTTAGGGCGACTGAGGTCCTGGCGATTGGTAGTGGTTACAGACAAAAAAATTATAAATGTTGATTTTACCGCGCCTGCAAGAGATTTTGAATCTTTCGTTCCTGCCTTTGAGGAAGCAATTAAATCATTCAGGCTTACGTCTACATCTTAGTACGGTCATTGCCCATGATGGGACCCTCTGCAAACATGGCGTTTCGGGCCATACCATCCGTGGACAAACTGTTGGCCGATCCTTCGTTCTTTGACCTGAAACAAAGATATTCCGAAGAGTTGGTCAAGCGCGTCGTTCGCCGCGCCCTGGAAGAATTGCGAGAGGACATCCGGCTTGGCAGGGCGGGGTTAGACGATTGTTCAGCACAAGCAGTGGCTACCCGTACCTGCAAGCTGGCGGCGAACCGATTGGGTCCCAAACTTAGGACCGTGATTAACGCAACAGGCGTCATTGTCCATACCAATCTGGGCCGATCTCCCCTTTCAAGGAGGATCGCAGACAGAATTTCACGAGTCGCACTGTCTTATTCCAATCTCGAATATGATGTGGAGACGGGTCAGCGTGGAGAACGAAACGCACATCTGAAGTTTCTCATTGAAGAATTGACCGGCGCAGAGGCCGGCCTGGCCGTTAATAACAATGCCGCTGCCGTGCTGTTGGCGCTATCCAGCCTGGCATCCGGTCGTGAGGTTGTCGTTTCCAGGGGAGAGCTTATCGAAATCGGGGGATCTTTCAGAATTCCCGACGTGATGGAGCGATCGGGGGCGATACTCAGAGAGGTGGGGACTACCAACCGTACCCATCCTCGGGACTACCTGGCCGCCATAAACGATCAAACTGCCCTTATTCTCAAGGTTCACACAAGCAACTATAGAATCGTCGGTTTTACGCGTGAGGTGGCCCTGGACGAACTAGTTGCCATCGGCAGAGAAAAGCAAGTGCCCACCATGATGGATCTCGGCAGCGGTTGTCTTGTGGACCTTTCTCAACATGGATTCAATGACGAGATGACTGTGCAGGATGTTGTCAAGCGCGGGGTAGATGTGGTGAGTTTCAGTGGGGACAAGCTGCTCGGTGGTCCACAGGCAGGAATTCTCGTCGGAAAGCGTGATCTTATAGAAAAAATGAGATACGATCCCCTGGCCCGAGCCCTCAGAATGGACAAACTAACTCTCGCGGCTCTGGAAGCGACTCTGGAACAGTACACCCAGCCTGAAGGTCCTGCCGCCGGTATTCCCACATTGGAAATGATTGCCAGATTACCTGAGCAGTTGGAAGAATCGGCTGCTTCTATAGCCGAAGAGATCAAGTATCGTATTGGGGATCTGGCCCATGTGACCATTGTAAAAGGTGTCGGAAGAGTCGGCGGAGGTGCGTTGCCTTTGGGGGACCTTCCTGGGGCAAGGGTCGCTATTCGACCGACACGAGTATCGGCAGCTCGTTTGGAACAGAGCTTGCGGGCCGGCGATCCGCCGGTGATTGCGCTGATCAAAGACCAAGCAGTACTGCTGGACCCGAGAACACTTCTTGGAAACCAACAGACAGTTATTCCGGAGCTTGTGGCCATAGCCCTGGAGAGATGCTGAAAAGCAACGAATTTTCCATCCCGGAGAACACGGCCCCGAATCGGGCTGACAAGCTTCTTTTCGCCTATCTTCCCGAAAAGTACAGTCGTTCTTCAGTCGCCCGTCTCGTCCGGACGGGAGCCATCCTGGTAAACGGTCACTCTATACGACCCTCGACCATCCTAAAACCAGGAGATCGAGTTCAAATTGTGGATCGTGAACCCAACCCCGATGCACGACCCCAAGAGAACCTGATTCTGGAACATCGCATAATATTTGAAGACAAACACGTCATAGTGGTGGATAAGCCCGCGGGTCTGGTGGTCCATCAGGGAGCGGGTCGTCCCTCCGGCACACTTGTGGACGCACTGACTAGACTTAGGCCCGAGATGCTGGGAGTAGGCGAGGCGGGACGCTGGGGAGTGGTCCACCGGCTGGATCGGGATACATCCGGGGTGATGGTCCTGGCAAAAACCGCTCTTGCGTACGAAACGCTTTCTATCCAATTCCGAAAACATTCGGTCCACAGAGTGTATAAGGCTCTCGTGCGCGGTAATCCTGGTCCCAACCAAGGAATAGTCGATGCCCCCTTAGGCAGGCATGTCAAGGACCGGAAGCGGATTTCGACATCCACAACGAAGGCCCGTCATGCAGTGACACGGTGGACGGTGAGCAGGCGCCTCGGCATCATTGCTCTGTTAGATGTAAAACCGGAAACCGGTCGAACTCATCAGATCCGTGTTCATCTGGCTTCTGTTGGTTTGCCGGTCCTCGGGGATTCTGTCTATGGCAGGACCCGTAAGCAACATAGATCCATGGACCCGATTCAAAAAAAATACGCCATGATTATGAAACGGCAGGCCCTCCACGCGGCCGTCCTTGGTTTCGCGCACCCTGAAAACTGTCAGTATGCGGAGTTTTCCTCGCCGCTTCCACCCGACATGGCCGAAGTAATGCGGGTGGCGGGCGAACTCTACCCTGAACCAACCAGTTCGGAAGCGTCTTATCAATATCACAAGCCTAATTAGGGGCAAGGAGCAAATCCTCATCCTCGGCTTCTTGCAATCGAGCCTGAGAGGATGGTAATATCCACAATAGTTTTATTGATGTAATACATAATCGATAGGCCAGAGAACCGATTAACCGTAGCCTTTCTTTTCCTGATCGCCTAAAATCTGCCGGATAACATTCGACACTAAGAGGAACAGCATTTGCCTATGCTTCACGAGAAGACCACCATCGGTATCGAGGAAGAGGTACAGAAGTCGTACCTCGATTACGCCATGAGCGTAATCGTTGGACGCGCTTTGCCGGATTTGAGAGACGGCCTGAAACCTGTTCACAGAAGGATCCTGTATGCCATGCACAGGGCCGGGAATTTTTGGAACAGACCCTATCGGAAGGCGGCAAGAGTGGTCGGCGATGTCATAGGCCAGTACCATCCTCACGGGGATACGGCAGTTTACGATTCAGTTGTCCGAATGGCCCAGCCTTTTTCAATGCGATATCCCTTCATAGACGGTCAGGGGAATTTCGGCAGCGTGGACGGGGACGCTGCGGCCGCCATGCGGTACACTGAAGTGCGCATGTCCAAAATCTGTCTAGCTCTGCTGGAGGACTTGGACAAAGAAACCGTTGATTTCGTCCCAAACTATGACAATTCCCAGCAAGAGCCACTCGTGTTGCCGGCCAGATTTCCAGTGCTGCTTGTCGCAGGCTCCCAGGGAATCGCTGTGGGCATGGCGACCAATATTCCTCCACACAACCTGGGAGAAACCGTTGATGCGCTGGTTCACTTGATCCTCAACCCCGAAGCATCCGTGGCCAATCTCATGCGGTTTCTTCCGGGTCCGGATTTCCCCACGTACGGATTTATTCACGGCAGGCAGGGCATCATTGACGCCTATACGACCGGCCGCGGCTCCATAAAGATGAGGGCCAGGACTGAGGTTGAAGACGCGGGCAAAGGATTCCAGAGAATTGTCGTCACAGAGATCCCATACCTCGTCAACAAGGCAAGGATGGTGGAAAACGTAGCAGACCTCGTCAAGGATAAGAGAATAACAGGGATCAGAGATATGCGTGACGAATCCGATCGCCACGGGATGCGGGTGGTTTTTGAGCTGAAGAGGGATGAGAATCCCGAAGTCATACTCAATCAGCTTTACCGGCATACGCAGCTCCAAACCAGTTTCGGGATTCAACTCCTTTGCGTTGACAAGGTGCGCCCCAGGACGATGAATGTGCGCGAGATTCTCGAAGGCTTCATTGAATTCCGTAAAGAGGTGGTCATACGAAGGACAAGGTTCGAGCTTGCTCGAGCCCGAGAGAGGGCGCACATCCTTGAAGGCCTGAGAATTGCCTTAGACAACCTGGATGAGGTCATCAAGACCATAAGACGGTCGGAAAATCCGGTTGCGGCGCGGCAGGCTCTCATGGATGGTTTCAACCTAAGCCAAGCCCAGGCACAGGCAATTCTCGAAATGAGGCTACAAAGGCTTACCGGCCTCGAGAGGGAAAAAATCCTGGCTGAACTGAAGGAAGTCCTCGCAAGGGTTGTCGACCTGGAAGGCATTCTTGCGTCTGATCAGAAGGTTTTGGACATCATAGTCGATGAACTCACCCAGGTGAAGGAGCAATACAGCGATCCCAGAAGAACGGTGATCCTCGACGAAGAAGGCGAAATGCTGGACGAGGACTTAATTCCTCGGGAGGACATGGTGGTTACCTTTTCCAGCAGGGGGTATATCAAGAGGGTGCCTGCGAACCTCTATAAGTCCCAGAGACCAGGGGGCAAGGGTCGCATTGCCACGAAAGTGGCCAGTGAGGACGTGGTAAACCAAATCCTCTATGCCTCGTCACACGATGTTCTTCTCTGCTTTTCAAATCGTGGTCGGGTCTATTGGATGCGGGTTTTCCAGGTGCCGGAAGAAGGACCATACGGAAGAGGAAAGGCCATAATTAATCTGTTGAAGATCGAACCTGGGGAAAAAATCAGGAAAATTCTGCAGGTCCAGGAATTGAGCACCGAAGGGTATGTCGTCATGGTGTCGGCCAAGGGCAAGATCAAGAAAACATCCACAGAGGAGTTTTCAAGGCCTCGATCTTCCGGCCTTATCGCTCTGACCATCGACCCGGATGACGAACTCATGGATGTGAATTTCACCACGGGTGAAGACGACATTCTTCTGGCCACTCGAAAAGGTAAAGCCATTCGGTTTAATGAAAGCCTGGTGCGGCCAATGGGGCGTCAGGCCCGCGGGGTGACGGGCATCAGAATGCAGTCGGCAGACGCCGTGGTCGGCATGGCGGTGATTTGTGACAGCGATGGGACCCTCCTGACAATCACCAGGAGCGGGTTTGGGAAGCGGACATCTTTGAGCGAATATCCCGTCAAAGGGCGAGGCGGACAGGGCGTAATTACAATCAAGAACACGGCAAAACTCGGGGACGTCGTGGGGGTCCAACTGGTCGGTGATGCCGATCATTTGTTGATACTAACTTCGGGCGGCAAAATCATAAGGCTCAGAATGGAAGAGATATCCGTCATAGGACGCAACACAATGGGGAGAACGCTCGTCAGAATGGAGCCCGGCGAGCAGGTGGTGGACGTGGCCAGAGCTGAGCCGGCCGAGGAAGACGATCTAGACACCGAAAATGGCGGTGATGCCGAAACGACAGCAGAAACGCTGATTTCAGAATTCGAAGACGATGAAGAACCAGGCCAATCCTGATTGTGGATGGAGGTTCGTGGACCATACCGCGGATATAAGATTAGAGGTATGGGGAGCCTCTCTGGAGAAGTTCTTTATAAGCGCTGCCAAGGGTCTGTCTACGCTTTTTACTTCTGCGGCCGAACCGAATTCGGAAGAGCAAATCGAAGTCGCTCTTGAAGGGGGAGAACTGGATGAACTACTTGTCAATTGGCTTCGTGAAATACTTTTTTACTGTCAGACCAGGCGGCTGGTAATAACCGAGGCTAAAATTCAGGAACTTTCTGAAACGAGTTTGAGAGCCAGGCTGACAGGCAGAAAAAGACCTATCGGGGAAGAAGCAACCTTCGAGGTCAAGGGTGTTACCTATCATGGTATTTCAATCGAAGTGCACGATGAAGGTTACACAGCCCGAATAATTTTTGACATCTGATACAGACTCGTTTCAGAAAAGTAACATTACATCGAGTATTGAAAAGCTAGTATTCCGTAGCCGAATGCTAATGTGGAGAAGTCATTGCAGCAATGCTTTCACGCTTCCCTCATAGCTTCTGTCAGGCAGGAAAGACGACTGCTCATGGCGTTAGCCTTACTACTGGTTGGTTTCATCCCCATCGAGCTTTTCAATCAACCCGTTTTCATATTCCTGAACAGTTCTCATTCGCCATCTTCCGATTTGACCTGGATCTCACTCACCACGTTGGGGGATGGATTGTTATTGGCTATCATTCTGGGCAGCTTCCTCCTGGTTAATCCGCGAGTCACCTTTGTGGGGCTTCTGATAATGTTGTTGTCGTCTGTGGCCGTTCATGGAATCAAACACTTTTACGTAGTCCCCAGACCTGCAGAAGTGCTTGAATCTGTCCACATCGTGGGGCCTGTATTGAGATGGGGGTCATTTCCGTCCGGCCACGCGGCAGCCGGCATGTCTGCCGGGTTGACTCTCGCGTATTTCTCTTCCTCAAGAGTGATATCAGTATTTGTATTGAGTATTGCAGTACTCATTTCCCTTTCCAGGATATTCGTCGGCGCACATTTTCCCATTGACGTGGTCGGGGGAATGATTGTTGCCGCCGGTCTGTTCAGTCTGTTTGTCGTTGCGATATGGCCGACACTCAGAGATCGAATTCCTGAACACCCCAATTTCTCAAGTTTTTTTTTCAGACTGGTTTTCTGGTCGGAACTCTTGGCCGCACTGTTTGCCTTATGTATATATGCTTCATTCGCCGCGGAGTACCCTCCCGTCGCGGTAATGGTTGCTGTTGCGGTCCTCACATTTCTTGGGTTCCGGTATCGAAAAGTGAGGCGAATCTCAAATTAACCATCGACAATTTCCCTTGTGTCGTTCGAGGAGAGAAGTCCCGTGGCCGGACAAAGACCTTACCGATTGAAAAGGATTGATGAAATCCGGTGGGAGATTCCTCGGACCGGCGGAATGCGGGTTCCAGGTCTAATCTATACGGATGCTGCAACTCTGCCGGACATTGAAAAAGACCGGAGTGCTGACCAGGTTTATAACGTTGCCCATCTGCCGGGCATAGTGGGACGTTCCATGGCCATGCCGGATGTTCACTGGGGCTATGGATTCCCGATCGGCGGGGTAGCCGCCTTTGACGTGAATGAAGGTGTGGTATCGCCGGGAGGAGTCGGCTATGACATAAATTGCGGGGTCCGTCTTGCGGTCACCGGCTTGGACAAGAGTGAAGTGGCTCCCCGTATCCGGGATCTCATCGACACCCTTTTCGCCAGGGTTCCAAGCGGGTTGGGCTCCAGGGGCGGCATAAAGCTTAATAGGAAAGGGCTTTCCGACGTCTTAAGCAATGGCGCGGCATGGGCGGTGAAGGAGGGAATGGGGGATGCTTCCGACCTGGAGTTGATTGAGGACCGTGGGGCTATTGAGGGCGCGGATCCAGGCGCTGTCAGCGATCGAGCCTTTGAGAGAGGTAAGGACCAACTCGGTACACTCGGCTCAGGAAACCATTTTCTGGAAATCGGGTTCATTGAGGAGGTGTTTGACACTCAAATTGCCGAGCGATGGGGGCTGACCCCAGGGCAGGTCACTGTAATGATTCACAGTGGTTCCAGAGGGTTAGGATATCAGATCTGCGACGAATTTCTTGCACGGATGGTAAAAAGTGTCCGCAACGAAGGAATTGTAATCCCGGACAAGCAGCTCGCATGTACCCGCTTGAACACGGCACTGGCGAAGGAGTATCTAGCTGCAATGGCTGGTGCGGCAAATTTTGCTTTTGCGAATCGCCAGGTACTCCAGCACCTGACTCGAGTGGCATGGGAGGAAGCGCTCGGAATGTCTCCAAGACAACTGCAACTGAGATTGCTCTACGACGTCAGCCACAACATTGCCAAAATTGAGACACACACGGTTGAAGGCAGAAAGAAGAAAGTTTGCGTTCACCGTAAAGGGGCTACGCGTGCACTCCCTCCACACCATCCGGACCTTCCGTTGCGATATCGCTCAACTGGACAACCGGTTCTCATCCCTGGAGACATGGGCCGCGGTTCGTACGTGTTGGCGGGTGAGCCTGCCTCCATGGAGGAAACCTTTGGCTCTGCCTGTCATGGAGCCGGTCGCCTACTTTCACGGGGGGAAGCCCTCAGAAAGACTCAGGGCCGGTCTGTAGAGAGAGAATTACAGGACAAAGATATCTATCCGAGGTGGGTTGGGAGAAAGACTCTTAGGGAAGAATGCCCGGAAGCCTACAAGGACGTGAGTATGGTAGTGGATGTGGTCCAGAGAGCTGGACTGGCAAGAAAAGTGGCGCGGATAAAGCCCATGGGGGTTATAAAAGGATGAAACCGATTGGTTGGCAAGCAATCAACTTTTTGATAAACATTTTAACTCCCCGGCATGCTTTAAGATTCTTCACATAAATTCCGTTCCTGACTGCAAGATTATCGTATCACGCAACGAGATGACATATCCACACCTCTTTGCCTCTTCCGCCGGCGAAAGTCCCTCAGTTTTTTATTGGCCAAGGCCCAGATGAGCCATGCCGCACGCCTAAACCCAAGACCAAATCGTTTGACATCACGCCATTCACGTAGTCCAAGCTGGTGGAGAGGAAGGATTTGAAACCTCAACCCCGAATTACCAAAGCGTACAATTGCGTATTAGGCTTTTTTCATCCTTTCTCACTTTTTCTTGTCAGGTTTTTTTGTCCATTCCGAATTATTGGTTAGCCCACAGGAAACAGTGGGAGGACGGCCTGAAAGGGTTGTTCAAAACGAAAAGAATTGTTCAGGAGGCTTCAGATGAAAAGGTTGATCAGTTTGCTCACAGTGGCCGCATTCGCTATTTCGGTTCCCCTTGTAATGGCACAGACCAGTCCTGGTTCAGGCGCCGCTCCTGCCGCTCCAGGTACACCAGAGAAGCCGGCAAAGACCATCAATTGCTGCGTGAAAGGTAAATGTGATCAGGTCAAGTCGGAGGCGGACTGTACCAAGGCGGGCGGAAAAGTCGTAAGCGACTGCAAAGAGTGCAAGTAATTGATGCTGGGAAGATGCCGGGATGCTGTGGGGTGCGTTGAGCACCCCCGGCGTTTTTTCTGTCTGAAAATGTAGGCTTGGTAGGCATTCAAGGATGACAACCAAAGACCCTCATTCTCGAACTCGACAAACTGGGCCCTCGGAACAGTGTCATACCACCATAGCTTTTGGTTAACAGTGTTATTTTCTTGAAGGCGAATCGGTGTCACTGCTTGACCTGGACTCGCGAAAGGTGGTTCTCGTACACAACGTCGCCAGGGATGCTATTATGTGGTAGGACACTCAAAGCAAAACGAAACGGCCGGAGCTTCCAGGGCGTGGAAAAAAAAATCGAGGACGAAGACCTCCTGTTGGTTCAGGAGTGTGTTACGGGGTCGGAAAAAGCCTGGAGAGAGTTCTACTCTCGGTTCATAGGACTCATGAGAAACGTGGTACGGCGACAGACTGGGCTGTCACCTTATGAGGTGGATGATATCACTCAGTCGGCGTTTCTTTCCCTCGCAACCGGCCTACGTGGATATGACGCAACCCATTCCCTTACCAGTTTTGTTTGCTTGGTAACCGAAAGGGTCTTGATTGACGAATATCGAAAGATCAAGGCTGTAAAACGAGACGCCGAAACAGAAGCAATAGACCACCATGATTCGGTCCGGGACGGATCCATAATGATTGCATCGGATGTGGATCCCCAGGACATACAGATTGAAAAGTACGAACTGGCTTCAATATTGCGTGAAGCAGTGGATCGGCTCGATGCAGGCTGCCGTGAACTCCTCACGCTCAGGTACTACCACGACCTCTCTTTTGGAGAGATCGCACACAAACTCGGTGTGGTGGAGAACACGCTGAACGTAAGAACCAGGCGTTGTCTGGATAAACTCCGGGCCGCTTATTCCATTGCGCAATTATCCAGGTAAGGCGGCCCGCATGCCTCCTTCGCTGCGGACGGCAAGACCTGAGACTACGCTCCAGAGGCACGCCGACTGCCCGGTGAAGCTACCTATTTTGTAGCGAAATGGTATTACACTGAATTTTTACATAGAGGGACAAAGAGTTGAAAAATCCGCATAAGCCACAATCTTCCGACCACGTGGACGACCTAATGGTTTCGTACCTCGAGGAAAGGCTCTCCCCTGCGGACAGGGACAGGGTCGAGCACCATCTGGCAAGTTGCCATGCGTGCCTGTCGGAACTAGAAGACCTGCGCAACATTGTCGCTGCTTTGCGAGAAAATAGAACTGCCTTCTGTCCGCATCCCCGTGAACTCTACGAATTGGCCCGTGTGGACCGTGATCCTGGTACCCTGCTGGAGGCACACCTCATAGAGTGTCCTGCATGTAGCGAAGAACTGGCTGCTTATAGGACCGGAGAACCTGTAGAAACCATGTCCGAGGATTTATGGGAAAAGTTGAGTGACCGTCTTCCTGCAGGAGTCGAACCCAAACGCGGCGGCGAGAGAGAGCCGAGGCCTAAGAGATTCCGGGATGTGGTCTCTGAGTGGTTTAGGATTCCCGCCGTGGCCGCCACAGCCGTGGCTGCAGCAATAATCCTCACCGTTATGTTGTATCCCACGGAAGCCCCGCCGACCGTGGTGGGCTTGAGTCACATTACCTGGGACAAAGCGCCCAAGCCCAAGGCCACACTGGAGGCGGGAGCGCAGCGAGCAGCATTCATAGTCTTGTTTAACGATTTCAAGAAGATAGTTCCACAAGATAGGATTGACGCTGTTTATCGAGCCCTCGAGCCGGATATGGCATTAATGGAGCGCTACCAGGTAGTATCGCCGGCGCTGTTCAGAGAGGCAGTGAGGAACAAGCAAGTCAATCCCTACGACCTACAAAATATGCTGGAAGGCCTGCGCAAGAGTCTCGATATCACTATTGCAATAGTGATAAATGTGTCGCATTCGGACGAAGCTGTTAACATTGAATGCCGCATGATTGACACGGCTTCCGGCAGTACCCTCCACAGCAATGGTGCGAAAGTAGCCAACCTGGACGATCTTGCATCTGTTATTCGGAGAAACGTGATGGCCTTGATGCTTTAGTCGTGACACCAGGGAACTTCAATCTCGGGATGTTGTCAAAACTGAAGACTGAGCCGCTGTGCCGTTAAATCGGCGATTCACAAAGGGTTCGTCCGTAACAGCAGGATAAGAGCGGTTTTAAAAAAAATCAAACACTAATGAGATAGGTTCACAGAGGAATGCTATGCAAATGACCTCGGGCTTGTTCGTTCACCGTACCCTCAAGAATCTATTGAAAGTGGCATCGCCGGTTCTTGTTCTCGTCCTCATCTTCTCATTCGCCATGCCAGGAACTGCATTGGCCGCCGACTCGACCTCCTCTGTGAAAACGGGTGGAAAGGATGAATCCGCTTCGGCGCCGCCCCCGGCCAAAGGGGTCCTGTACGCCTTGATGGTCGGAGTGTCCAAATACCGTGACTCGAAGATCCCTAAGCTCGATCTTGCCGACAGAGACGCCCAAGCTTTTGGCGATTTCCTGCAGACACAGGACAAGATTTTTAAGGAAACACGTGTGACATTCCTTCTTGATGAAAAAGCCATCAAATCCGAGATTGAGAAATATCTGTATTATATGTTGCCCAAGGCAGGAAAAGACGACACGGTCATTCTATTTCTGAGCGGTCACGGGGCTTTTGATCCTATGAGGCCGAAGGAATTCCTGTTTCTTCCTTATGATTCCGAATCGGAGTATTTGGGAACAACAGGCGTTAAAATGAGTGGTCTGGAGTTTCTCAAAGAAATTAGCGCCGAGCGAGTGCTTATTATTGCGGATGCCTGTCACGCCGGCGGTTTTTCCCAGATGAAGCCCAAGGCGCTTACTCCGTCTCTTGAACTGTTCATCCGCGAAGCTCGTAATTCTTCCGGTCGGGCTATTATTAGTTCGGCCAAAGACGGTCAATTATCTTGGGAACTGCCCGACAAAAGGAATAGTGTTTTTACCCACAACCTCCTTGAGGGGTTGAAGGGCAAGGCGGATAAAGATCATGACGGAGTGGTGACTCTGAACGAGGCCTATGAGTACGCGTATAACCACACCAAAGAAGATACTGCCGGACGCCAGCACCCACAGTTCGAAGGAACCGTTGTCGGCGCATTCCCATTGTCCTTCGTAGGCCCCAAGATACCGGAATCCGAATTACGGAAAAAGTTCTTGGATGCCGCTGCCGCCGGAGATCTGGAAACGGCTGAGAAATTTATTTCCTACGGCGCGGATGTCGATTCCAGGAGCGAAGACAATGCTACTGCCCTCATCATCAGTGCGAGGCAAGGGCACGCCGAGATAGTCAAACTACTTTTATCCCGAGGCGCTGAAATCGATGCCACTGACAATTCTCGCTCCACGGGTTTATTGGCCGCGGGTGAAAGTGGCCACGTAGAAGTGGTCGGCCTGCTTGTGCATGGTGGTGCAAGAATCGACGCGAAGGATGCGGAGGGTGAGACGCCCTTGTCTGTGGCTGCCGGAAATGGCCATGTCAAGATCTTGGAATTGCTCTTGGATCAAGGGGCGGATGTTAAGTCGAGGACCAACGGGGGCGATACCGCGTTGACTCTGGCCTGCGCCGGCGGACATTTGAAAGCCGTCCAACTTCTCCTCAACAGGGGAGCTGATGTGAATGCTGCTGACCTGGAGGGTGTCTCCGGCCTGATCAAAGCATGTCGCGGGGGCCATGCACCTGTGGTGAAGCTGCTTCTGGAAAAAGGGGCGGAGATAAAGACTGACACGGGTGGAGACCTGGAACGTCAACTTGTGATTGCTTCCGTGCGTGGGGATGATCGCGAGGTTAAGAGGATATTGGAGCAGCGAGTAAGGGTGGATGCAGTGACAACCTCGGGCGACACTGCCTTAACCCTGGCTTCCGGATTGGAGAATTTGGAGGTGATCAAGCTGCTTGTACAACGAGGGGCAAATCCTAATTTCAGACCTCCAAACGGGGTTACTCCCTTGCCGGCCGCTGCCGGTCGTGGTCGTACCGGTGTAGTAAGGAGTCTGTCGGCCTTAGGGGCGGACGTCCATGCCGTGGACAATAGGGGCAACACAGCACTAATCCAGGCGTCACGGGGCGGTCACACCGATACCGCCAAACTCCTGCTAAACACAAATGCCGTTATCAACGCGACGAACAATAACTGGCGCACAGCACTTATAATAGCTGCGGAGAATGGTCATGCCGACGTGGTGAGATTGCTGACCACCAGGGGAGCGGATGTGCAAGCCAAGGACAAAGACGGCAGCACAGCCTTGATTCAGGCTTCACAGAACGGTCATGCGGATGTGGTTAAGATTCTCCTGGGCAAGAACGCAGAGGTCAATGCCGGAAACAATGAGGGTAGCACAGCTCTGATTGTGGCCGCCAGGAACGGTCAAAATCCCGTAGTGAAAATCCTTATGGCCGCAGGAGCCAATGTTGGTGCCCGGGACTGGGAAGGCAAGACCGCCTTGACTGTAGCGTCAGAGAGAGGCCGCTCAGAAGTGGTGGACACCCTCAAGGGGCAGCAGTGAAAACACGCGATCCGCTTACTCAACACTTTGTTTTGAATTGCTCCCGTACACCGAGGCGAGTTGGGATCTGTGGGTGGGCGGCGTCCAACTCGAGAAAAGCATGACTTGTTCCTCGCGTGTCCTCCTCCTCTCAAACTAATCGGCCCAGAACAGCTCATTCTAGATCTTCAATCAGCATCCAGGACCTCACGAACCGTTTGGAGCAGTTCTCGCATGTTGTACGGTTTCTCTACTAAACCCCTGACTCCAAATACTGTGGCCTCTTCAGCCGTTCTATCGGATAGGAAACCGCTGGATAGAATGACCTTGACCTTGGGATCTATGTTCACAAGCTCCTTAAAACACTCCTTCCCACCCATCTCCGGCATTATGAGGTCCAGAATCACCAGTGAAATGTCACCCCTCTGATTCCTGTAGAGGTCAAGAGCATCTCTTCCATTAGTTGCCGTCAGTACGGTGTAGCCTGCTCGTGTGAGAAGCTGGGAACCCGTATCGCAGAGAAACTCTTCGTCATCCACCAAGAGAACAGTCTCGGAGCCACCTGGAGGGACTGCACTATCCTGTTCTATATCTTCTTCCAGTTCCGTTGGGACCACGGGGAAATAGATACGAAACGTGGTCCCATGGCCAGGCTCACTGTAACAACTGATGAACCCTTCATACTGTTTCACTATGCCGTAAACCATGGCCAGTCCCAGACCTGTACCCCTGCCCACACCCTTGGTGGTGAAAAACGGCTCAAAAATGTGCTGCATAGTCTCTTGACTCATACCATGACCGGTGTCTTCAACGGAAAGCATTACATATTGCCCGGGTTTGGATTCGAGATTTGCCCTGCAGTACTCTTCGTCCAGCGTAACTTTTCTCGTTTCAATGGTCAGTTTGCCGCCAGATTCCGGCATGGCATCTTTAGCATTGATGGCAAGGTTCAAAAGAATCTGTTCCACATGGACAGGGTCTGCATTGATGACCGGCAACCAACTTTCCAAACTCAGCTCGATGGCAATCATCTTGGGGATTGTGCGCTCCAAAAGTTTTTTCACCTCGGTAACTTCATGGTTGAGACTCAAGGGACGTGGTTTGGGATCGCCCTTTCTACTAAAGACCATGAGCCTCTGAACCAGATCTGCACCTCGTTTGGCTGCGGCATTGATCTTGTGCAACTTATCGTAGTCCTTGTGTTCAGGATGCTTGTCACCGAGAAGCAATTCGGAATAACCTCCAAAAATCTGAAGCAAGTTGTTGAAGTCATGAGCAACGCCACTGGCGAGGGTTCCAATGGCTTCCATCTTTTGGGCCTGAAGAAGCTGAGCCATCAAACTCTCCTTCTCTTTTTCCGCCCGAACCCGATCGCTAATGTCCCTTGCAATATTAAGAATATGCTCTACTCCATTCAGCTCGATAATGGCCGCTGAATAAAGTCCATACCGAATATCCCCGTCCTTAGTACGAAAACGTGCCTCGAAATTGTCAACTCTCCCTTCAGCTTTCAGCCCCTCGATTACTCTATTCCTGTCTTCAGGGTTATCCCATACATTTAGCTCCAGCGAAGTTTTACCGATAAGTTCCTCTTCCGCATAACCAAGGGCCTGCCTGCATCCTTCATTGACTGACACATACACGCCGGCATCGAGCCGGGTAATTGCTATAGCGTCTGGGCTTAAGAAAAATGCTTTGCTAAATTTATCCTCACTTTCCCTCAGCGTTTCCTCAGCCTGATTGCGGCTACGGATATCGTGCTGAGCGGTCACATAGAGGACAACAACTGCTCCCCCAACAAGAACACAGAGGATGAGAGCAACGTAGCCGGTCTTCCCCGCCAAAGGATCGACAAACTTCCCAGAGATCTCTTTAACGCTGTATAAAGAAACACTCCTCCATCCCGGGCAGTTTTCAAGGCTCATCTCGTGGATTAGGTAACCTTCTCCGGAGCTGTCCATGGCGTGGTTGTCCGCCTTTTTCTCCATACCGGTCCAATTCCACGGTCCTTTACCGAATTGCTGTGTTTGTGCGATTTGGCACAATTCTTCGGGTAAAACCCTCCACAAGAAGTTCAAAGTCCATTTATCTCGGCTGGAAACAAATATCATCCCACTGCTGTGTACCAGCATCGCAATTCCCGTTCTTGCGTGTGAGAGTTCTGCTTCCAAACCGTGGATTGAAACTTTAATGACTGCCACTCCTACAGGTCTGCTGCGGTCTGTAGAGTACACCGGTTGGCTCACATAAATCCCTCTTATCTCTGAGGTCACTCCAACAGCAAAAAAAATGCTCGGTCTGCCTTGAATGGCATCGAGGAAGTACGGACGAAAGGAATAGTTCTGCCCCACGAAGCTGTCCAACTGGTTACGGTTGCTGGAAGCTATAGTGTTCCCGGAGCTGTCCATCAGATAACCGACATCGTAGGCAAGATCTGCAGCGAAATGGTCGAGGATCCGGTTAGCTTGTAAAAGGGACTCCTGGTTTTGATTCAGCAGCGCTTCTTGAATCTGTTCAAACCGAGCCAAAATCCTGACATGGCTCTGATTAAGGTAGATAAGGTCAAGAACATTGTTCTTGAGTGATTTACTTACGTCGAAAAGTTCCCTTTCAGCCTGTTTCAATGCGGATTCCTGTGCGGTGTGATATTGGAGATATCCCCCCGTTGCGGTGGAGAGCAGGGTAAATATCGCTAATACGAAAACAATTGTTCGCACGTTCATTTCGGATTCCTCTGCGAAAGGGGGGTACTATGGGTCACTTCATCGGCAACTCTTCATGAACTGAATTTTGTGGTGACTAGCAGGTTACCTGAAAAACCGCAGCCTGTCCTTAAAAATTCTACAACTTGTCATGTCATGGGTGTATGTACCTTTCTCCTGATGCCTTGGGTGTGCAGTCCTCAAATCCAGGTGTCGTCAATCCCCATCCAGGCAACAGTCAAATTGTTTTTCATGAGCCGAAGCCCGAGGCATCACAAAATATGGCACAACTGAGGTGGACCATGTGTGTCAAGATAAGAAATGGGAATTCAGTATCACACTGATACAGGTGGGTATGGCATGGAGACTCGTTCCATTCCCCAATGTTACGAGAACCTCCTAAGTTTCATCAGCATTCCGCGGGCTCATTCTTTCCCTTATGGTCTGCTCGAATCCCCTGTCGGTCGGATGATAGAAACGCTTTCCCAGGAGAGGTTCCGGGAGATGTTCCTGCTCCACCGTGGCTCCTGGGTAATCATGAGCATAGCGATATCCTTTGCCGTATCCCAATTCCTGCATCAGACGTGTCGGGGCATTACGCAGATGCAGCGGCACCGGCAGGTGACCTGAGCGACCAATCTCTTCCTTGACCGAAAGGTAAGCAGCGTCCAGGGAGTTCGACTTGGGCGAGACGGCGAGAAACACAACAGCTTGCGCAAGCGCAAGGACACATTCCGGCAGCCCGATAAGATGGCAGGCTTGAAAAGCTGCGAGCGCTTGTTCAAGAGCCCGTGGTGAGGCTAGTCCAACGTCTTCGCTTGCAAACCTTACAAGGCGGCGAGCTATGTACAGTGGATCTTCCCCTGACTCGATCATGCGTCCCATCCAGTACAGACCCGCGTCGGGATCGCTGTCTCGGAGCGATTTGTGGAGAGCGCTAATCAGATTGAAATGCTCTTCACCCGACTTGTCGTAGAGGAGGTTGCGTTTCTGCGCGGCCTCTTTGACCACTTGAGGTTCAATTACGCTGTCTCCACGTCGGTGGGTTTCAGATGCTGCAAGCTCAAGGATGTTCAGTGCGGACCTGGCATCTCCGCCGGCAAGCGACACGGTGAGATCACAGGCATCCTCGCCAAGATCCAGGTTCAACGCGCCCAGACCATGTTCTGAATCCTTAACGGCTCTGTCCAAAATGATCTTGATATGGTGGAATTCCAAGGGTTGAATGACGAACACCCGAAGTCTCGAAAGAAGTGCCGAATTCACCTCAAAACTTGGATTCTCAGTTGTGGCGCCAATGAGCACCAACGTTCCGTTCTCAACGTGCGGCAGTAAATAATCCTGCTGTGACTTGTTGAACCGATGAATTTCATCGAGAAAAAAAATAGTTCGTCTACCGGAATACTTGAGATCTTCGAGAGCGCGTTTAGCCACATCCCTGACTTCTTTTACACCCGCTGTTACAGCGGAAAAAGAAACAAAATTTGAGCGGGATCGCCGTGCTATTATCTGGGCCAGCGATGTTTTGCCTGTTCCAGGGGGACCCCAAAAAAGCATGGAAAAAATCTTGTCGGCTTCAATGGCGCGACGGAGGATCTTGCCCGGTCCAAGAAGGTCCTCCTGCCCAACAAAGCTGTCGAGATCCAGAGGTCGCATCCTGTCGGCAAGTGGCCTGTCCTTAGATGCTGTCATAGAGTTTTCGAATAAATCCATGAAAGTGGTTTCTGAATCAAGCTCAGCTCGTTTTTCAAGCAATCCTGTGGATAAATATTGGGTGGCCGGCGCTCATGATCAAGCTTTGATTCCTGCGTTGCCAGTCTCTTAAGGAACAGCGACACGTTAACCCTACAGCAATATATGTAGTCAAGCAAGTCACATTCTTATGGTTTTCGAGACGTTGCAGGCATTTTCCTGGATTTTCTTTCGTATTCATGGTACTTACTAAACGGTCCAGACACGCTTACACAACTGAGGCTTGAATGCAACGCATCGGACTGGTGTTGAAACGATCCGAAGAACAGGCTCTGATACTTGGCGAACAAATCAACCGCTTTCTGAAAGACTGCGGCCGGGAAGTGTTGATAGAGAAAACCTTCCAAGGTTCATCACCAAATTGGAATGCAACCTTCACTGATCATATTGCGGACGAGTCTGATCTCCTGGTGGTCCTTGGGGGCGACGGCACCATTTTAAGGGCTGCTTCTCTATTGAACAACAAGCCCACCCCTGTTCTCGGGGTAAATCTGGGTCGCGTGGGTTTTATGACCGAGATCTCCCCTGAGGAGGCCATTTCAGAACTAAAGTCCGCCCTCGAAGGCACTGCACTACTCGCAAAGCGAATGTTGCTCGAGATTACTTTACCTGGCGGCAAAACGGCCCGGGTTCTCAATGACGTGGTGATTCACTGGGGAGGGATAGCACGCCTCATAGATCTCGAAATAAAGATTGGAAAAGCCAGGGAAATTGAGTTGCGAGCGGACGGTCTTATTGTGTCCACTCCCACAGGGTCAAGCGCCTATTCCTATGCAGCGAACGGCCCACTGGTCCACCCTGAGATTGAAGGAATCCTGTTGACGCCCATTTGTCCCTATGCCGGTCTCAAACGGCCCTTGCTGGTGCCGCCGTATATGGACACCGAGCTGTTTTTGAGAAAAGGTAAAACATTTACTTTGACTCTTGATGGGCATACTACGGTAAACCTTGAACCTGGTGTGTCCATACGGATCGTTCGTGCATCGTTGCCTTTCATTATGGTCCAGTCCAGGACCCGAGATTATATTGACGTGTTAAGAGAAAAACTGGACCTGATGTGAGTGAGGTAGGCCTACATCTTGTTGCGTTCGAGGGGTAGTTTCATACGTGGCGCACTACAGAGAATCGGACAATGCTTTTGACGCTTGCGATAAATTGCCCTACCGTGCCGCTTGCAACTTATGAGATCGAACCGTATCCTATCGGACCGGGGAACCTCGCAGGGTTCAACACGTAACTCCACGATTTGCCCAAGCCTTATGTTGCGGTATCTAAAAATAGCTAATCTTGCCATTGTTGATCAAGTTGAAGTGGAATTTCGAGAAGGCTTTAATGTCCTGACAGGCGAAACCGGAACGGGTAAGTCCATTCTGATAGGCGCTCTAGATCTGGCCCTGGGCGGTAAGTGTTCGGGGGACATGGTACGCAGTGGAGCGGATGAAGCCCAAGTCGAAGCACTCTTCGAAATTCCCGAAGGAATAGCGTTGCCCGAGGCCATTAAACTTGATATAGCGCTCAGGGACGAAATGGTCTTGACCAGGAAAATACTTCCTTCCGGCAGGTCCAGATGCTTTATTGACGGTAATCTAGTGTCTTCTGAGGCGCTCCGAAAAACAGGGCAGATTCTTGTGAGCATTTTTGGCCAGCACGAGCATCATGTTCTGACGGATCCCGAGGAACATCTGGATGTCTTGGAACGCTTCGGAGATCTCAAGGAATTGCGCAGGCTCACCTCTGAAGCCTATATGAATTGGAAAAAAGCGGAAAAGGATTTAACCGATGCCGAAAATAAGCTTGCGGCTCTCGAACGAGAGATAACCGAAAACGCTGTAGCGCAACAGGAGCTTGAAAAGGCCTCGCTGAAGCCCGGCGAGGACGAACTGTTACACCAAGAGCGGGAAAGGTTAAGAAGGTCCGTACAAATTAGAGAGAGAGCCTTCGAGGCCTACCATGCCATGTACTCAAAGTCCGGGAGCCTGATCGAAGGGTTCGCTGAGGTGAGAAAAGCCGTGGAATTTCTGGCTTCGGCTGATACAAGGCTTTCGGGATTGCGAGAAAACCTGGAGGACGCAGTCTACAGGATTGAAGACGTCGCTTTGGAGTTGAGAGACGTGGCTGAGAGAACCCAGAGCGACCCGGGCCGTTTGGAATTTATTGAAGAACGCCTTGCGCTCATCAGACGCCTCAAGAAAAAATACGGCACTGACTTAAACGGACTGATTAGTCTACAAGACGCCCTTGCTGAAGAATCCGGCCGTACTCTCGAAGCCGCCTCACAGGTCAAGAAACTCAGGGCAGGCGTGGACTCCGGCAGGCTTGCCTATCTCGAAGCTGCGGGCGATCTGTCCAGCGCTCGCCGGTCAGTGGCTGAAACCCTTGAGGTATCCATGAAGCAGGAACTCGAAGATCTGGCCATGCCCAACGCTCAATTCATAGTGTCGTTCACGGATATTGGACCTGAAAAAAGCCGGGCCAGTGGACTGGAGAAAGTAGAGTTTTTTTTGGCCTCCAATCCTGGAGAGGCTGCCAGACCGATGGCTCGCATCGCTTCAGGAGGGGAACTGTCAAGGATAATGCTAGCTCTCAAAGCGCTCCAGGTAGAACCACGAGGAGCTTCAACCGTGATTTTTGACGAGGTCGATTCCGGTATAGGTGGTCATACTGCATTTGCAGTGGGCTCCAGGCTCGCTCGTGTGGCCCGTCGGCAACAAGTGCTGTGTGTCACGCATTTACACCAAATAGCGGCTCTCGCTGATCACCATCTTTCTGTTCGAAAGTCTGTGGACCAAGGCAGGACGCATATCGAGGTCACTGCTCTGGACAGGGACAAACGCGTGGGTGAACTGGCCAGGATGCTGGGAGCCTCGCCCGATTCTGAATCCGTAAGAGAGCACGTGACGCGTTTGATGGACCTCGGCTCGGCGGGGGTATCCGGTTGATCCGCAAAGCAAGTGTCAACGAGACCAAAATCATTCACAGGATAATATCTGAACAGGCCCAGTCTGGGCACATACTGCCCCGCGCCATGAGCGAGTTGTATTCACAGGTCAGGGATTTCTCGGTGTGCGTGGGGGCAGAGTCCGGAGATGTTCTCGGCTGCGCCGCCCTGCAAATAGTGTGGGAGGATTTGGCGGAAATACGTTCACTTGCCGTCAGGACCACCTTCGAGAGGCAGGGTATAGGAAGCAGTCTGATCAAGGCGCTCCTCGATGAGTCTGAAATGATGGGGATGAGTAGGGTTTTTGTGCTGACCTACAGACAGAAGCTCTTTGAGCGGATGGGCTTCAGAGTTATGGATAAAAGCCTTCTTCCCCATAAGATCTGGGCTGACTGCATCCGATGCACGAAGTTCCCGGAATGTGACGAGATCGCGCTTGTGATGAATTTTTAGGCGGCTTCGCTTACCCCGCGATGTGCGCCGGATGGAGGTAAGAGATCTGTTGCAGTACGCACTGTTCAGGAAAAACCATTTTCCGGGGATTCGTAACTTGGCTTTTGGGGTGCTGATTATCGCCTTCCTAGCCTGCGTAGGCTGCGGCGTGATCAATCCGGGCAAATGGAAGGGCATCGAAACCACGGCCAAAGATGAAAAATATTACCTGGTTAAGGACGTTTTCTTGACGGCGGGATCGGCATACGTCAGCAAGCAGGCCTTTGATCATAATATGAATGAGAGCATCAATCTTGTCTTCACTCCTGTGAATGAAAAAAACCACTACATCACCGAGACGGTGTGGATTGATCCGTCGGAACAGGAGTTTCGGACCATTCGAATGACCCACGACGTGGGGACCGAGAGCAAGCGTGATCAGGACAGGAAAAAATCCGGGACCCCGCGGGTACATTCCATCTCAACCTTGGAACTTTTCAACCGCAAGCCCGGTCTATGGAAGGTGGCGCTATATGTGGACGGCAACCTAGCGAGACGATTGAGCTTTTCTGTGAGGTAGTTGCGAGGAATATCAACAAAAGGATCTTTCGGGATTCCACTGGCCAATGGCGCCCCAAGTGGACTCAACCGGTTAATGATGAAACATGTTAGGCGTACGTCCGGAGGATTGGTGAAAACTATCCGAAACGGTTCCAGGATTTTGTCGCTTCTCGTGGCTTCATTCTCTCTCCTGGGCCTACTACCAGCGTCGGCAGACCGAATTTTTGCCCCGGACTACCTGTGGGAGCGTCATATAGCCGAGAAGACAGATCCTATCGGAATAGCGGACACCCACCTCGGTATTCCCTATCGCGACGACGGCGCGCTCGACAACAGGGGGTATTTCACCATCTTTTCTCAGCCGGATCGGTTCTTCGATACGCCCGGCCTCAATTGCAGCGGTTTGGTCGTGTCAATTAGTCGTTTTCTTTTTGACAAGAACTGGAGCCTGGAAGATGTCACACGGGACCGACAGGGCAATAGCGGGGATAATTCCCCCAATGGAAAGGATTGGGACTTCGGATGGGACCTCGTATTCAATATTTCCGAGGGCAGCCCACGCCGGGTAATAATGCCGGACCAAAGGGATTATCCTATTGAATCTTCCGATGGCATGACATTGAGAGGATTTGACCTCCATGATGCCGGAGCCTGGCAGAAGGTCCTTGCGCAAATGCAACCCGGTCGTGTCTATCTGGGCAGCATTAGTCGACTCACTCGGGGACAGGGGAACCGACTCTTGCACTACCATGTGGTACTTATGCTGCCGGATGAAAAGGGCGGAGTCCAGCTCTATCACGCGACTCGGAGAAGCCAGGTTCACAAGATCAATATTCAGTCGCAACAGGGATTGAACCGCTTCATGAGCCAGTTCAGAGGAGATCGCGGGGATGACAAAAAGATTCTTGTAGTCGAAGCCCTGCCTCCAAGTTTCTCGTCCGGAACAACAACAACAACCCCAGACGCGGGGACTGTTTCTCGTGATTCTTCGGGAAAGGCTACCACTGATCCCAACAAAGTTTCAGGGCAGGCGCCCACTGACCCGGCAACTTCCGACAGACGACAGTCCTCGGAATTAAAAGATACTCCTTCTCAAATCACGTCAGGCCATGATTTAGCCGCACAAACTCCTGGGACCATTGAGCCCCTAAGTTTGAAGAAACCATCCGGCCCCGATCTCGTCGTCAACCATCTCTCCGGTAAGGTCTTCAATCCTTTTTCCGAACTGGTTACCCATATACCTTGTTTCTCTGACGACAAGAAAAACAGTCTGAAGTTCTGGTTTCAAAACAGGAGTCGGAATCCACGCAATCTGGAAATATATCTTCGGGGGCCGGGCGGAGAGGCTCACTATAGGGGACAAATTCCCGATAGTAGCCGACATCTCTCGGTCATATATCCACAGGATTTTGTAAAGCAGGGTCTAGCTTCTTTGAACCAGGGTGAATATCTTGTCGACGTGAGAGTTGACGGAGTGCAATGGTGTGCGGATCTTTTTGAGGTGACGGTTCCACGTGAGGCACAGCCCAAGATAGTGACTGTGCGCGCTCCGGCGGTCGTGCAAGCTGGAAAGAGCTTTACGGTCATCGTTGAGGCTCAGAACGCAGGCGCCGAATCCGATTACGGCGGAATCACAGTTTCCTGCCCGGATCCCTCGGGGCTGAAGCTGGTTTCGGCCAAGCCGGGGCGCATTTATCCGCCGGGCAGCACCGTTCTATCTGTGACGAGCGACCGGATCCGTACCAAAGTACCGATGGCGGAACGATGGATTGAAGTTTGGGGCGAGAATAAGTCGTATGATGTGCAGGTGCAGGTACAAGCGGGTCGCCCAGGAACCTACCCTTTGTACGTGCGATGCGCGATAAGAGGCGTTAACGTCAAAAGCAGCGTAATCTTAATGGATCCAAACGATTCTGAAAAGGCGGATCAGCAAGGATTCCCCGTTCATGTACACCAGATAACAGTTCGATAGGGGCCACAAGGTACCGAAATCCGATCCTGATATCGGAGAGAAGAAAATGGGGTTCCGTATTATGAACCCTGTTAGGGAGGCTGTCGGAATGACAGGGATTACAAAACTACTACCTGCAGCATTGGTCATCATTTGCCTGGTCATTGGAGTCGGCGAAGCTGTGGCCAAAGTGGACGAACCATGGTCTGATATTGAAGCCAGGACCAAGTTTCTCCGTACTAAGCATTATATTGAGCCGGTACGTGTTCATTCGGATGCCTATGCGAGCGCGAAGGCCAAAGGTGGTCAGGATGTTCCAGGGCCTTTTCCCGTTCACGTTATACTTCCGGAAAACTATGAGTTGGATGTGAATCGTCGCTATGGCGTCGTATACCTTCTGGGTGGAAAGTCCGGATGGGACAATGGTCCGGAACTCGGAGGCGCCACCTATTGGTCGGTCTGGTGCAAAACTCCTTTGACCATGGACAACCTCAAATCAGGGCGCTTGACCGTACTGAGCTTCCAGGAAAACATTACCGACCAGGAACTTCAGACGTTCAACAATTGGCTGAAGGAAGACCCTTACGAGGATTTGATAGTAGTTTCGCTATGGAACCCCGGGGGTGGTGAAACGAGTCGTTATGAGAAGTACCTGATCGGGGAGGTAGTCCCCTATATTGACGCACATTACAGAACCGTGCCCGACCGACGTTTCCGAGGCATAGACGGCGCTTGTGCAGGCGCAGCTCAAGCAATCATGATTTCCGCCCGGAGACCGGACATTTTCGCGTATGCAGGCGGCCAGCAGACCGACCTCGGAAGCTATCCCATGACAGGTGAGGTCTGGGGAAGAAATGTTGCCGGAATAAAGAAGGCCGGGGGGATTTCTTATAATATCAATACCAACGTCAAGGATGGATGCAATAGTTACAGCAACCGAGGCCGTCTGTACGATCTGGTCCAAAGCATGAAGGGCGAAGGTTTCCCGGTTGAGATCAATGTTTTTCAAAGCTGTCCTCACGGTTACTGTGCATATCGATATCCTAACGGCCATCAGGCCTTGTACTGGTTCTCCAAACAGTTCAAGAAAAATTTCAGAGCATTGGGGATCAACCAGGATCTGCCCGCGGTAGCGATCGGTGCATCTCCGAATCAAGGACACACTAAACCGGAACAGCCGGAGGCGAGGTCTCAGCAGGCCCAAAGGGACAACAGGCCGCTGCCGGGTCTTTGGTGAAATCACGCCTTTCGTATCGTCTTAGCCACTACGTGACATTGCTGGGGCACATGATGCCCGTCAGAAAAGCCATTGGGGAAGCCCGCCCATGCCCGCTGGAAAAAAGCCGCATCTCATACTGATTCGCTGTCAAAACAATAGCCTTGTGGGAGAAGAAATTGTTCAGTGTGGAGGGCGTCCCTGCCCGCCGACGTTACAAGAGCAAGCGCTACTCAGTAAAAAAGCGATTGCAAACGTGCTCATGATGTTATTGGCGGTAGTCTTGGTAGGATGCTCCAACCCCCCTGAGAACCGGACCGAGAGTTCAGGTAACACCCCAGGACGGAGTTCGGGAGAGCAAGCAAACAAGGCCAGGAACATGCAACCTTTGCAAACCGGTCAATCGAGGGTTCGTCCCGAGGGTCCCGGCAAGCTGTCTGCCGTCTTACCTTCGCAGCCCGGGGAAAGACTCATTGGCGCCACAGGCGGACAGGCTCCTCAAGAACCAATAATCGAGAGAATTTCAGGGTATAAGACAGGCGGCGAATACTTTATATTGCCATCCGGGACTTTTCCCCAGGCAATGGCCGTGGTCACCCTGCCTTACGATTACGAAACTAGTCGTGACAAGAAATATCCTCTCATCATTGTCTTCGGGGGAGCCGGAGAATGCGCAAAGCCTCCAAGGAGTGGAGCGCTTGCGTGGATGCACTATTACAAAACTGATGAGGCCGTGTATACGCTTCAGAATAATCACCTTCAAGCCGAAGATTTCAGGGGGCTGGTCAAACCGTCCGAACTTGACGCATTCAACACGAGGCTGGAAAAGCAGCCATACGCTGGGGTAATCCTGGCCTGTCCATACTCGCCCCTACTCTCGGTAATGGCAAGGCTGGAAACGCCTGAATATGAGTCATATATAATGGACGAACTCATTTTGGCGCTGAAGAACCGCTACAGAGTCGCGGATGGATCTGTGGGTGTGGACGGAGTTTCCATGGGGGGAGCCCGATCCATGTACTACGGTTTCAAGTACCCGGAAGTTTTTTCAAGCATCGGATCGGTTCAGGGGGCATTCGGACCGTACATGGAAACTTACCGCGAACTCGTAAGACGAAATGGAGACATTCTGAAGAAAAGAGCGATCCAACTCGTTACGAGCGACAAAGATCCCATGGCGCCGTCTGTGGAGAAAATGCACCAGCTTCTGGAATTTCACGGCATAAAGCACCGTTATCTCACTCTGACAGGCCCCCACGACTACATCTTTAACCAGGGTCCCGGCGTTCTGGCGCTTCTTGTGTTTCACAACCAGGCATTGGCTCAAAGACCCGGCGGCCCGGTGAAACGCGAATAGAGAACAGAACCGGGGTCAGGTCTTCAAATATAAGCGACTCGCCGGTGTTTCGAATTAATGGCCGGACCCTTGGGACGTGAATGCTGTCGATCCCTGTATCACGTCGCGGGCCCGGGGCCATCTGAGCCTCGCATACAAAATGCTGATACACGGGGCGGAACAAGACCTGATATTGAACTAGCTTCAGGACCGGGTGTCGGAGTATAATGCATTTGGCCTGAGCGGAAGGCTACGGCCGACCTTTCGCGAGAGTGGCGGAATTTGGCAGACGCACTGGACTTAGGATCCAGCGGGGTAACCCATGGGGGTTCGAGTCCCCCCTCTCGCACCAGGGCCAGGCACGAGTAGAAAACCTATGAAGCAATTGCTTCGTACAATACTGATTGCATTACTGCTAACGGCTGTTGGAATTCAAACCAGTGCCGCTCAGTATTACTATAACTATTACCCACATAATTACGGATCTGGAACCGTTCATCCGGGGTATGCACCCGCTCGCGGACGAGCGCCGGCCATACCTTTCCGCTACCGTTTGACCCCGAAACCGGGCGTCTACTGGAAATGGAACCAGTACAACAGATTCTCCGAATATCAGAATTTTCTGAGAAGCCCTCTGAATCCGGAAAGCGACCTGGATTACCTGATGAGGACCTTCTGAGTAATCAACGTCCCCAAGCAATTATGGAAGGCAAGACACTCCGATAGCAGCGCAGACGTCGCTGCCTGCTATTGACGGTGGTTGCCGTTCAGAGCGGGTTACTTTTCGCAACTCCACTTGTCCACGCCGGCACGCGACTTATCTTTTGAGTCCTTTCCTCATCTTCCAGTTCTGAAATGTGCCGAACCTGGCAAAGAGGGAAGAGGAGCCTTGGGGAAGGCGAAGGTCGTTGTTTCGGTGGAGAATCGAGGCCGCAAGGCTGGGTTTGCCAAGATGAGCAAAGTGGACAGTATGAGTAGTGACAACATACAGGGTGTGGCGGAGCACCATTTGGGGGAAACGTCCTTGGTCAAGACAGACGGATGGCTTGCGTATCGCTCTGCCCTGCGTCGCCAGAATGTGGAGCACGGATACATCGTCGTCGGTTCTGGCAAAGAGGCGTCCAAGCTACTCCCCTGGGTTCACACTATGCTGGCCGACATCAAAGGAAATATCAGAGGGGTATACAAAGGGGTAGCCAATAAACATCTGCAGCGGTATCTCGATGAATTCTGCTACAGATTTAACAGGAGATTCTGGGAGGATCAGCTATTCGACAGGCTTCTCTGTTCCTGTCTGAGCACTCCTACCATAACCTTTTCGGAGCTAAAGGCATAGGCGTTTCAAAAAAAGATTGCAAAGAAACCTTGACGTAAAAAGGATGTCTCATTAAAATGTAGGTGTGGAAGGAAACCTTCTACCTGAAAACCCGTGTGCAGAGGACCTAAGAGCCCCACACCTTGCCGTCATAGGGGTAACGTAAGATCGCCCAAGGCGCGGCCAACCCGACGGTTCAGACCACGGCATAGAGGCACATGGGCTTTTCATGTTCTGGTCTTGTAAAAACTCTGCAAGCAGCCTCCCTTTTTCTCGGGCCTTATGATTACCTTAAATTTGTCGCCGGTTGGTGTTTGCCCTTGAAGCATGAGGTTCCCGTCATTCGTTATGGAAGGCTCATCGCTTGAATGTTTGAGCAGTTCCTTGACGCAGGGGATCAATCGGTAGCGACCTGCCTTGTCCTTCAGGTTCTTGTCCTCGATATGGTAATGGAAATCGTCTATAAAAACTCTCTGTTTTTTGCCGAGGAATTTCACGCGAACATAGGGCTTTGAACCTGAACACTCGGATCGCCACTCCTCGATGAATTTCCGGGCCTGTTCAATGACTCGATTGTTGCTTCCGGCGTTGATCTCTGAAGTCTTGCACTGATACATGGCGGCTGAGATTATCCGCAAACGACGCCTTGGTCAACACACCTTGCCTCGGCAACATTCTTCCTGAAAAAGAGAAAAGCCCCAAGTTTCCCCTGGGCTCTTCCGTGATGAAAATGGATGTAGGTCAGGTCCTACGAGCGGCAATGAATCATCCTTCTCGGCGGACAAGGCATTGAGGGTCTGGTTAGTGCCGGCGGTGTTTCTATTTATCTTGGTTTCTCGGTCAAGGGCATTCACATACCGCTCAACGATGTTCTGGAATAACTGCAAGGCAATCACCTTGTTTTTCATGTTGTTCACAAAATTGCGGCAATAGAGAGAGCTGTTCTGGGAAAACTGGACAGTGCCATAAGTGGATGAGCTGCTCTAAACTGACGGAAGAGAAAGGAGCAGCACAGATGTCAAAGAGACCGAGAAGGTCGTGGATGGTACGCGTACTTTCCCTGAAAAAGTAGAGGTTCGTCCCCCTTATCGGCCCTGGTGTATGCAGTTGCCTCAAGAATCTCAAGTTCCTTGCTAAGAGAAAAACTTGTTGCTTATTTGTTACCCCTTTGGGTACTCTTAACCAACTAAGTTAACCTGAACGGATCTAATTGTTACCCACAATGACTGAGGAAAATCGGCTAAGACCTTGTTTTAACTATCAGGTTTAATAGCCATACCAAGGCAATTCCACACGTCCCAAACGTAGAGAGATAGTGTATCATGTCACGATCACTTCTTTGCAGTGGAGTGCAAAATGTCCCTAGAAACAAAAAGCATATCGCTGTTGAAGGAATCACTGGAGATCCTGGAAGCGGGATTCAAAGATCTTCCTGATTTCAGCCCGGGAGTCGATTCGGCATCCCTGAGAACCGTATTGTTGGAAGCTGCAATGAAAATGCAAGATAATTACCCGTATTTCCATCCTTTTTACATTGGTCAGATGCTGAAGCCTCCCCACCCGATAGCCAGGCTGGCCTACATCTTGTCGCTATGGATCAATCCGAATAACCATGCCCTTGACGGGGGACGTTGCAGTTCGGCTATGGAAAAAGAAGCTATAGCTGAGATCGCAGGGATGTTTGGCTGGGAAGACCATCTGGGGCATCTCTGCGGTGGTGGAACTATGGCCAACCTGGAAGCCCTTTGGGTGTCTCGGTGTGTTGCGCCGGTCAAAGCGATCGTTGCGTCCGACCAGGCACATTACACCCATGAGCGTATCTGTGGGGTCCTGGGCATACCCTTTCAGAAAATTCCCAGTGATAGAAATGCGAGGATGGACGTGAATGCGCTCCAGGAAATCCTCGAACAGGGAAGGGTAGGGACGGTAGTTGTTACAATCGGCACAACCGGCTGCGGTGCAGTGGATCCATTAGGAGAGGTGCTGAGGCTCAGGGAACGCTATGGATTCAGAGTTCATGCAGATGCTGCTTACGGCGGTTATTATGTTCTGACTGACAATTTGAGACCCGACACCAGGGTGGTATTTGACAACCTGACGTCAGTTGACTCCATCGTTGTGGATCCCCACAAGCACGGCCTTCAACCGTACGGATGCGGAAGTGTTCTTTTTAGAGATCCCTCTGTAGGAAGATTTTACAAGCATGATTCGCCGTACACCTATTTTACATCCACCGAACTCCACTTGGGTGAAATAAGCCTCGAATGTTCTCGACCCGGGTCGTCGGCAGTTGCCCTCTGGGCCACTCAGCGGTTGCTTCCCCTGGTGCCGGGAGGCCAATTCGCACAGGATCTTGGGAGATGCCGCGACGCAGCGCTACGGCTTTTCACACTACTAGAAACCGATGCCCGCTTCATGACAGCACTGGCTCCGGAACTGGACATCGTTATTTGGGCTCCAAGAGCCACCAGCGCAGTCGAGGCGTCCCGACTCTCACAGGCTTTGTTCAAAGAAGCCGCTTCTCGCAATCTTCACATGGCCATAGCGAACTTCCCTAAATCCATGTTTACAGACCAGTGGATCGACTTCGATTGGGACCAGGATTTTGTCACCTGTCTGAGGAGCAGTGTGATGAAGCCGGAACATCTTGACTGGATTGATCGGATCTGGGATGTGCTTGATGAGGCTACAAGGACTGTAATGGGTTAGAAATAGAGGCGACGGCGAAACTCTCAGCCTACATCATTCAGAAATCTTATATGGTCCAAGGAGCGAGATACGATGGTAGCTCACGGCTACATAATCGGGGTTGATTTCGTACCCGATAAACCTTCGACCGCATCTGATAGCGGCGACCGCGGTTGAACCGCTGCCCATGAAGGGATCGAGCACAGCATCACCTTCAAAAGTATAGAGCCTGATCAGACGCTCCACAAGCGCTGGAGGAAAAGGCGCAGGGTGGCCCACGCGACGGGCCGATTCCGGGGGGATGTTCCACACACTCGTGGTTGCTGCCATGAATTCATCGCGGCTGATGGTGGATTGACCTTTGTGGGGCCTATCGTACCGCTGCTTTGAGAAAATCAGGATGTATTCGTGCAGGTCTCTCAAGGAAGGGTTGCCGGCCGACATCCAGGAACCCCAGGCACAAGATCCGGATGCTCCCTTGCCTTTGATCCAGATAATTTCTCCACGCATGAGCAAGCCAAGATCACATGCAAGAGAAGCAACATGGGCATTAAGAGGGATATAGGGTTTCCTGCCTAAGTTAGCTACATTAAAAGCTATCCTACCTCCTGGAACTAAGACCCGATACGTTTCGGCCAGGATTTTTCTCAAAAACGCCAGATAATCCGGCAGCGAAAGATCCTCATCATAATCTTTACCCACGTTGTAAGGGGGAGATGTCACCATCAGAGCTATGGAATTGTCGGGAAGTTCTCCCATATCCTCCGAAGAGTGCTCGAATATTCTGTCGAGCGCATGAGGAGGTACGTGGTTGGTTACTGCGGAACCCGCCCTATCCAACTCAACTGAGAACAGTTTCCGGGAATAGAAATTCGACGAGTCGTGAGCCTCGCGTCGTCCAGTTCCAAACGATTTTGTAGCAGTTCTCTCTTTCAAAGGCGTTCCATTTATCCAGTGGAATGGTTCAGGATGTCCCGAGAACTCACGGGGGGAGGAATTACCATTTCCCTAATCTGCGGTCAATAAAAAAATAATTATTTAATACTACAACAAGCATTATATCACTAAAAACATGATATAATAGAACCAGCAATTCAAGACAATTGCATTATGACTTGGCATATATTTGCGCTATAGCGAGTGCAATGATACTTACCATTGATCAGGATGTTATAACAATTACCGATAATTATGACGAGATTGCTTCGCTCATGTCTCAATTACATGATTTAAATGCCTTGTTATTGCGAGGAGCCGGAGGCGACGAAGCAATCTCAACGGTGAAATAGTCGGACTATTGACCGTATAGCGGATCGGACAATACTTTTGGCGGCCGGCAAGGGCGGCGGCGATTCTTGCAAAACATTTCAGTAATGTGCTAACGTGATATTCTTTAGCTCAGCACTGGGGGCGCACGTAACAGCCTTCGGAAGAAACCGGAAGATGACTTTCGGTGTCCTGTCCGATCAGGGATAATCTCAAGACCCAAAACGTTTGATGAATGGTTCAGCCCGGGAGGAAACATGACCGGCGCCGACTTGCGCGAGAAGTTTCTCAAGTATTTTGAAGACATGTCCCACACCAGGGTGCCGAGTTCGTCGTTAATCCCGACTGGAGATGCCACTCTTCTATTCACGAACGCCGGCATGGTACAATTCAAGAACGTGTTTACCGGATCGGAAAAGCTTCCCTACTTGCGGGCAGCCACCGCTCAGAAATGCCTGAGAGTGAGCGGCAAGCACAATGACCTTGAGAATGTGGGGCATACTACACGGCATCACACATTTTTTGAGATGCTGGGAAACTTTTCGTTCGGTGATTACTTCAAGGACGACGCAATTGCCTTCGGCTGGGAGTTCCTTACCGAAGTTGTGGGTCTGCCGCGGGGGAGACTCCATGTTTCCATTTACCGGGACGATGACGAGGCATTCGAGATATGGAGAAAAGTCCTGGGCACCAATGGAAATCCCATAATCCGTCTGGGAGAGAAGGACAATTTTTGGAGCATGGGTGACACAGGGCCTTGCGGGCCCTGTTCGGAGATTCATATCGATCAAGGCGAACGATTCGGGTGTGGCGGTTCCAATTGTGGTCCAGGGTGTGATTGCGACAGATTTCTTGAACTCTGGAATCTCGTTTTCATGCAGTTTAACCGGGACGCGGGCGGCACGATAACCCCTTTGCCAAGGCCGTCCATTGATACCGGGCTGGGGCTGGAACGGCTGGCCGCAGTGGTTCAGGGGGTAGACAGCAATTGGGATTCTGATCTCTTTCGGCCCATCATTAGCCGGGTGGAACATCTGTCAGGCAAGGAATGCCGTGGAAAAGATCGTAGTTCAGTCGCAATAAGGGTGATAGCCGACCACAGTCGAGCAGCGGCGTTCTTGATTGCGGACGGCATTCTACCTTCCAACGAGGGAAGGGGGTATGTTCTTCGACACATCCTGAGGAGGGCAATTCGTTACGGCAAGTTCATCGGGCTCAATGAGCCGTTCCTGTTCGATTCTGCCGGTGTAGTGGTCCGGTATATGGCGGCTTCGTACCCGGAATTGGCCACGCACAAGGTCCTCGTGGAGAAGGTTGTACGTAGCGAGGAGGAACGTTTTCTGGACACTCTCGCGCGGGGCTTGGTTCTTTTCGAGGAGGAAGCGGAGCGGCTTCGGGGTTGTGGCGACAAGATCATTCCCGGCGAAGTGGTTTTCAGACTTTACGACACCTATGGTTTTCCTCCCGACCTTACGGCCGATTTGGCTAAAGAATCGGATTTGCTGGTAGATCAGGAAGGTTTCGATCGAGAAATGTCACGCCAAAGACTCATGGCCAGAGAATCATGGGAGGGCATGCGGGGATCGGAAGCGGAAGCCCTGAGACGAATTATCGGTGAGGATGTGAGCACCGATTTTACAGGCTATGAAACCACTGAAGACTTTGGCGTGGTGAGAGTAATACTGAGAGACGGGGTGCGTACTCTGGAGGCACAAGCAGGGCAGAGGATAGATCTAATTACAGACAGATCCCCTTTCTATGGTGAATCCGGTGGACAGGTGGGCGACCGCGGTATCATGAGCAGCAACGGAAATGAAATCGAAATTGAAGAAACTGTCAAGCCCATGCCGAATCTGACTCTACACCGTGGCCACGTTAAGGCAGGCTCGTTCAAAGTAGGAGACCGGGTTAATCTGAAGGTGCAAAGAGACCTGCGTCTATCAACCATGGCCAACCATTCTGCCACGCATCTCCTCCAATGGGCGCTGAGACAAGTGCTCGGAGATCATGTCAATCAAAGCGGGTCGCTCGTAGAACCAAAGCGGCTACGTTTCGATTTCACTCATTTCTCGCCTATCTCTCAGGATGAATTGGCCGGCGTTGAAGACCTGGTAAACGAGAAAATCCGAGAGAACTATGAGGTGATTTGCCGTATCATGTCTCTGCAGGAAGCCAAGTCGCAGGGGGCCACGGCCCTTTTCGGGGAAAAATACGGGGACACGGTACGGATGGTATCAATAGGGGATTTCAGCAAGGAACTTTGCGGTGGGACTCATGCCAAACGAACCGGAGATTTGGGAGTCTTTAAGATATTGACCGAGGGCGGGATCGCCGCGGGGATTCGCAGGATCGAGGCGGTTACGGGGAGACCTGCCTTGGAATACGTCAGATCAATGGAAGAGGAGTTGAGAGGACTTTCCGAAAGGCTTCGCGGCTCCCGAGGAGAATTGCTTCGCAAGGTGGACAAGTTACTCGAAGACAAGAAGGCGAAAGAAAGAGACCTTGAGTCGCTTAAGCTCAAACTGGCTACAGGAGCGACAACTGACATTCTCGATGGTGTCAGAGAAATTAACGGGGTGCGCGTACTGGCCCGGTTGATCGATGGTGTGTCATCCCCGAAGGATCTTAGAGAATATGCGGACAGGGTGCGAGACCGATTGGGATCAGGGATTGCTCTCTTGGCGGCAAATGCAGATGGAAAGGCTCTCATGATAGCGGTGGTCACCCGAGACCTTACAGGGCGATTTCATGCCGGCAACATAGTGAAGAAGGCTGCAACCATGATTGGAGGTTCAGGAGGCGGTAGGCCGGATATGGCACAAGCAGGAGGGACCGACTTAGCTGGACTGGATCTGGCCCTAAAATCCGTGGAAGATCTTATCAATTGATGAGCAGTGTCCCAAATTGGGCAAGCCCCAATGTTCACTTGCTTCGTGATTGTGGGCTTCCCTGTCAGGGATCGTTTCGCAAGAAAAGGAGGCCGGCGGATGAACATAAACGAGAGCAACGAAGTTTACGGAAGGATTACCAGGGTCATTAATGAATTAAGAATGGCCAGGCAATCTGTGACGATTTTCAAAGTAGTTGAGTTAACCGGGATAGATCAGTTCGTCGTGTTTCAATATTTTTATGATAAAGGCCTGTTGCGAGGCAAGTAGATCTTGCGTGTTTTTTACAGGCCATGCCTTTTAGGTCCATGAAGAACGAATCGAAACCTTGGAACAGCTTCAAGACGTTTCTGCAAAGATTGATCGTGCCGTTGTGTGTCCTATGTCTTGCAGCGGCCGGTTGTGGAGATCGAAAGAAAGAGATCAAGAAGCAGAATTCGCTCATACCGGTCGAGACGGCGCTGGTGGTTCAAAAAGACTCACCTGTATTCGTTGAGGCGATCGGAAACGTCGTGGCGTACAACACCGTGGACGTGAAATCCCGCGTCACCGGAGAACTCATCAAAACATTCTTCAAGGCCGGGGACCAGTTGATTACCGGGCAGAAACTTTTCACCATTGATCCAGCCCCATTCGAAGCAAAAGTCAAAGAAATCGAAGCAAAACTTAAACAGTCCCAAGTGTTGTACGAACAGGCTAAGAGAGAGTCCCAGCGGTTCCTGGGTCTCTACGCTGAAAAAGCCGTCAGCCAGGAGCAGCTTGAAACAAAAGAAGTGGACATGAACTCCAAGCTCCATCAGGTAGAACTGAACCAGGCCGAACTCGAGAACGCCAGGCTCAACCTGGGGTATTGCTTCATCAATTCACCGCTGGACGGTGAATCGGGCGAGAGACACATAGACGATTTCAACATCGTGATAGCCAACCAAGACAAGCTGGTCACCATCAAACAGATACAACCCATCAAAGTAAGGTTCTCTGTTCCCGGAAAATTTCTGGATCAGATAATGAAATATAACTCCAATGGTCCACTTGCCGTGGAAACATTCATTCTTGGAAGCGATAAGCCTGAGACCGGCTCGTTGACGCTGATAGACAACTACATCAACCCCAAAACCGGAATGATCATGCTGGAAGGAACCTTCTCCAACCCTGCATCCAGACTCTGGCCTGGACAGTTCGTGGAAGTTCGTTTGAAGCTTACCGTCACTCGTGACGCGTTACTCGTCCCACAGATGGCCGTCAATGACGGACCTCAAGGCCAGTACGTATGGGCGGTAAATGAGGACCAGACGGTGGCCATGCGGCCGATCAAGGCCGACCGCAGGGACGGAAACATGCAGGTAGTGTCGGAAGGTCTCAAAGCAAATGAAAGAGTGGTCACCGATGGACAGCTCATGCTGCATCCCGGGGCGCAGATTGTGACACGGGAACAACTGCAAAAGATGAAACAAGCGGCACGTCCTGAGAAAACCGGCGGGAACGGCAGCCCGAAAAAGGGCGAAAGCCGAGATTAATAAGCATGAATCTCAAGGAATTGTTCATCCGACGTCCCGTGATGACAACCACAATCATGGCGGCCATGATTTTTTTTGGCGCCATCGGGTACATGAACCTGCCGGTTTCCGCGTTGCCCCAGGTGGATTTTCCTACGATATCCGTTTCCGCCTCGTTACCGGGAGCCGACCCGGAAACCGTGGCCTCAAGCGTGGCCACACCCCTGGAAAAGCAGTTCTCGTCCATCGAGGGCTTGAGAACAATGAACTCAACCAGCTCCCAGGGCAAGACTACCGTCAATCTTCAGTTCGACCTTTCCCGAAAGATAGATGCCGCAGCCATGGACGTGCAGGCTGCCATTACCAAGGCAAGCGGTGTTCTTCCCCCCAATATGCCCAACCCTCCCACCTTTACAAAGACGAACCCGGCGGAGAGGCCGATTTATTACATGGTCATGTACTCTGATGCGATGCCCATGCACAAGGTCAACGACTACGCGGAGACATTCGTTTCCAACGCCCTATCCATGATTCCGGGCGTGGCTCAGGTGATCAATTACAGCCAGCAGAAGTTCACGGTACGGGTTTACATTAACCCGGATCTCCTGGCAGCCAAGCAAATGGGCATTAACGAGGTAAAAAACGCTATCACCTCGCAGAATGTGAACCTGCCTCTTGGAACTTTGGACGGGAAACACGAAACCAGAACGCTCAAAGCTTCCGGACAGCTCATGGACGCAAGGGCATACGAGCCGATTATTGTATCTTATGTTGAGGGTCAGCCAGTCAGATTGGACGAGATTTCCACGGTAGAAAACAGCGTCTATGCCGACAAAGTTGCGTGTTACTACAACGGGAAAAGATGCGTGGGTCTGGCTGTTCAGCGGCAGCCCGGATCAAATACGATCAGTATCGTGAACGAGATCGAGAAGATGATGCCCACGATTCGGGCCTCTTTACCGCCCACCGTGGAACTGGAAGTGATCTACGACATGTCGCAATCAATTCGCGCGTCCGTAGACGACGTTAAGCTCACTCTTGTCCTGGCCATCATCCTTGTAATCATTGTGATTTTTATCTTTCTACGGAATGTGCAGGCTACCTTCATAGCAAGCATGGCCATTCCGTTGTCCATCGTGTTTACCTTTGCCATGATGCACGTCTTCGGTTTTTCACTGGACAACCTTTCGCTTATGGCTCTGGTATTATGCGTCGGTTTCGTCGTGGATGATGCGATCGTCGTGCTTGAGAACGTTGTCAGGCATCTGGAGATGGGCAAGAAGCCGTTCCAAGCTGCGGTGGACGGAACAAGACAAATCGTTTTTACGATCATCTCAATGACATCCAGTCTGGCCATAGTCTTTGTTCCCATCATGTTCATGGCGGGAATCTACGGCCGCGTTCTGAACGAGTTTGCAGTAACCATAACCTGCGCGATCATTGTATCAGGCGTTGTAGCGTTAATGGTAACCCCTATGTTGAGCAGTCGCCTGTTGCGTCCGCAAAGCAGGTTGGCCGCGTCGGATCCAGTGTTCGGGACCATGTTGAGATTCTATCGGTGGTCTCTCTCTCTTGCCGTGCATCACCGCATTGTGACCATTCTCATCTCTGTCGCTGTACTGGCGGCCAGTGTCTTTCTGTTCGTCCGACTGCCAAAAGGATTTGTGCCGCCTGTCGACATGAACTACCTCATCGGTTTTTGTATAAGCGAGCAGGGAGTTTCGCCCGATGCCATGGAAGGGAAACTGAACGAACTCGGTCCACGGGTTCGCGACAATTCCAACGTGAAATCTGTTCTGAATGTTGCCGGTCATCCCCAGCGAAATCAGGGATTCACAATCGCCTTTCTCAAAGAGAGACCACCCCGCAAGGTGTCCGCGGAGCGGGTGATGGCTGAACTGTTTCCTGTGGTAAACTCTGTTCCTGGGCTCCTCACCTTCTATTCGGTCCCGCCCCTCATAGAGATCAGCACCGAGGTTTCGGCGAGCCCGTATCTCTTTATTCTGCAATCTGCCGATACGAGGACCCTGTTCAAGAATGCGGAGAAATTTACGTATGCCATGTACGGCGTTCCGGAGGTTGCGGCGGTCAATTCTAATCTTTACATCAAGAACCCGGAAGCTTTTATCAATATCCATAGAGACAAGGCCAGTTCGCTCGGAATAACCGCGGAAGAGGTTGAGCAGGCGTCGTTCTCTTCGTACGGGTCACGTGAAATCTCCAACATCTATGGAACCACGGACACGTACAAGGTGATTCTGCAGGTTGAGAAGGATTTCCAGCGTTATCCGGATCAACTCTCATCGCTGTATCTGAAAAACAGGAATGGTGAAATGGTTCGTCTGGATGCGGTTGCGGACGTGGTCCCCCGTGTAGGTCCGCTGACCGTTAACCATTACGGGCAGTTTCCATCTGTGACCATATCGTTCAACACTGCTGTGGGATACTCTCTCGGACAAGCCACAGACGCTCTGCGAGATTTGGCCAAGCAGATGTTGCCCGATTCAATACGGTACAAATTTGGAGGTACTGCCGAGGCTTTTGAGGGTTCCGTCCGAAGCCTCACGATCCTTCTTATTGTAGCTATAGCAATCATTTACATGATTCTTGCCTGTTTGTATGAGAGTTTCCTGCACCCGCTGACCATCATCGCGGGATTGCCTTCGGCCGCCTTCGGGGGACTGGTAACTCTGTGGATATTTGGCTTTGAGTTGGATCTGTATGGGTTTGTGGGTTTGTTCATGTTGATCGGCATAGTGAAAAAGAATGCCATTATGGTGGTGGACTTCGCCCGGGAGGCGGAAATCGCAGGGAAATCGCCTCTGGAAGCGGCCATAGAGGGTTCCGTGGTCCGTTTTCGACCGATCATGATGACAACCATAGCGGCCATAGCGGGCATGGTCCCAATTGCCGTCGGTTTCGGTTCAGGCGGCGAATCCAGGCAGCCTCTAGGACTTGCTGTGGTCGGCGGCTTGATGCTGTCACAGGTTGTCACCTTGTATTTGACGCCGGTTGTCTACTCGTACCTGGGCGGTATCCAGCAACGACTGAACAATCGAGGTGCCAAGGGACGAGAAATCCGGGGCTTGCCTTAGTAGCCGTGGTCAAGTCCAGAAATATAAGCGAGTTCCTGGTATTTTGAGTTTATGACCAGACCGTTGAGTCTTGAATAGCCTGGAGTTGTGAATCGTGGCATGGCCCGGGGCAATGAGCGAGAGAAACTAATATTTCAAGACCTGACCCCCGTGCGTGCTCGAGCGTCAGGTACAGGGCATCGGCTTCACGATCAATTTTTCAGTCTCATAACGCACCCCCTCGGTCTGGACAATGAGGTACACATCAGTAACCGTCCGGACGGTTCCAGGTAAGTTGACTTACTTAACCAATCATGGTTTCTTGCAGAAATGTCCATCCTGTTCGTCATTCTTGCTGCGTCGACAAAAATATTTTTCGAAGCCGCGTTCTATATCCTCCTCGGGTTCGTCGTCGCAGCAATCCTCCGTGCTTATTTCAGTGCGGAGACTGTGGTCCGCTATTTTTCTCGGGGCAGATTCAAGTCGGTACTCTACGCATCTCTTCTAGGGATTCCCATTCCGCTCTGATCCTGCGGCGTTGTGCCCGCAGTTGCGGGCCTGAAAAAACAAGGGGCAAACAACGGTGCATCTTTGTCTTTCCTAATCTCGACCCCTGAGACCGGTGTGGACTCCATAGCTCTCACTTACTCGCTCCTCGGACCTCTGATGGCTCTTATCAGGCCGATTGCGGCATTTTTTACCGCCATGGCGGCTGGGATTGTTGAAAATGTCTTCGGTGAGTCCTCCAGACAGGGGATCACTAAGGAGACGCAGCAGCCGGTTTCTCATAACCGATGCTGTGGCAACACGGACCGCATTGTAGAAGACAATGAACCGCAGTCAGGCTTCCGAGCAAGGCTGTTGGATGGTATGCGTTTTGCCTTCGACGACCTGATGTCCGATCTTACCGTTTGGTTCATTTTGGGGATTTTACTGGCAGGAGCGATAACGGCTCTTATCCCGGACTCTTTCTTTAGCACTACACTCCGGCCCGGCCTCCCGTCTTATTTAGCAATGATTGTGGTAAGTCTGCCTATGTACGTGTGCGCAACCACGTCTACCCCCATCGCTGCAGCACTTATCGCAAAGGGTATGAGTCCGGGCACTGCTCTGGTATTACTCTTGGCCGGCCCAGCTACCAACATGGCCACAGTTACGATCGTTGCCGGTATGCTGGGAAAGCGCTCGCTTTTCATTTATCTCGCTTCGATAGTGGTGTGCACACTGGTATTCGCCTTCGGAACAGATGCACTATTCGGCGGTATGGGTATGTCCGCATATACTTCCGAGATGTTAGAGGCGTCCGAGTTATTGCCGCGGTGGGTCGAATTGGGATCAGCGTTGGTGCTCGCTGCCTTGATAATGACAGTGCTGGTCAGAAAAGGTCCCGTCAATCTTATGAAAAGGGCATTTTCATCGATGCAGAAGGACCATGGCCCCTCTCCTGATTTGGTGGCAGACGCTCAACCCAAACCAGGCGGCGCCTGATGCCGAAAAAAATAGCTCCCAGTGTGGCAGTGACATAAAAACATCCCTCCCCGTTTACGTCTCATCGTAGTCGCGATCTGTTCCTATGAAAGTCGGCTCAGGATTTATTCCTTCTTCCGGGGCAGGACCGTTTTCAGGTAGTCGTCCGTGCTTACAAAGACTGGGTCGGCATGATTCTGCTGCCTCATCAGCGGTATGATCTTGGTCCTCACACCCATTCCTCTGGCGTCCACATACCCATAGTCTCGGAGCACTTCGACCATCAAAGGATTTCGCGGGGAACGCTGACCTGCAATCATTTTTTCTACCGTCATTTCGTTTGGTAGAGGGCCGGGACTGATAATTTCCAGCCTATCCGAATAGGAGCAGATTTCCACGTCAACGAATCTGGTCCAGTCGCGGTGAGCCATAGCGTTCACACATGTTTCTCGAACGGCATCCCAGGGGTACAGCCATTGTCGAGACCGACGCATGTGACCATCAACAAAATCTGGTTCCCTCATGACGAAAGGTCGAATCACGTCGGCAAGCCGTTCTATGAGCCCGAAATCTATCAGTGAACGCCGGTGGGCCTCGTTGAGTACCCATCTTCCGACAAGTGGTCCATCGAGCACTTCGTCTATTTCTGCACGGTAAGTCTTGTCCGTTCCCACGAAGGCCATCACTCTGATGCCTGCCTGGCGGAGAAATTTGCGCGGAGATATCCCGAAAAGGACCAGACCCGCTATGGTGCAAACCGCCATAGATTCAGGGATTTCCACCATGAAGCCAAGACCTATGAGACGCTTCGTCCAAGCCTCATCCGAGTCCGGTATCTCCGGATCCTTCACGACGTTTTTCAGGTAGTCGTTCAGCCTGGCAAGGTCGAGTGATTTCAGGAAAGTCCCTGCAACCGGCAGCAATTCGGTGTGTAGAATAATACCCCCACTGGCAAAGAGTCTGGACTGCTGTTCCCGTGTAGCCAGTCGGGATGTGCTGCCCACTCGGACATAGATGTCTTCTCGTCCCTTCCGCCTCAGCACATAAGGTTTTGCCGTTCCCTGAGGAAAGGAGACAACTGCCACCCTCTTGGCGTCATCCATCTGTACTTCTTCGTAAAAAGGGAGAATCATGGGATGCACTTTAGTAGCAAACACGGCATCCATAACCCATTCTTCGAGATCCGGACGCTGGATACCCGTTACGGTTCCGTCGTCTTCTATTCCTAGAAGAATCATTCCACCCCGGAGATTCGCCATGGCCACAACTTCCTTGGCTAACTGCTCAGGACGGCAGTCATCCCTCTTGAACTCTACTCCCGAATTCTCACCGTTTGATATGATCTCCAACAGCTTCGCCCGAAGCATGGCATACCTCTGTCAGAACACTAAGAAGAGCCTCTATGCTACATTAGGTTTTCAATCATAACAAATACCGAAATTGATGTCCGATTTTTCCCTCTGCATACCAAATGGCCGGGTATCGTCAAAGAACGTTGGCACTGGCAAGAGGTTGAATTGATATTCATTGACCTTTGAGTTCGTACTCACGATCCGAAAATACCAATCGAGAATCGCAGAATTCAAAAGCGCCAAGAGAAGATCAACCCCGTAGATGCACCGCTTGAGGACGTGCCGCTTGAGGAGATTCACATCGGATAGGCGGGCTGCGTCTATGGTGATGCCCAGGTCGTCCATTTTCTTCATGACCTCCTGACGCATCTTCGCAAGATAGACTGAGACTGGATTCCACGGGAAAGCGTTGACAAAATCAAGCGCCTTGTCAGTAATGAAGTCCACCGCTTCAACCAGGAAATGACCGGAACCCATCGCGGGGTCCAGCACCTTCACATCAAAGAGTTCATAAACCAATCCTTGACCGATTAGATCGGCCTTGCAGTCTGGTTCGGGTTTCAAGCCGGATTTAACAAAAGCCTTTTGCCTGTCAAAAAAAGCTTTCCTGTCGGTCTGAGCTTTTCTAAGTTTTGGTCGGAGCGCCTCGAATTTTTCTTTCAAGACAGGCCCAATGGTGTTTTCCACAATGTATTTGACAATATGGTCCGGAAACTACTATGAGCCGGATGCCCTACGCTCACGCTTATCGTTTTCCAGATAGACTGTTCTCTTTACTGCAGCGCCGACTATCCTGAATCTTGAACCTGTGCGCACACCGCTGAGAAGGCTAAAATTGTTGGATTCCAGTTCCTTCAAGAATTGGTTTTCGTCAAAACGGTCTTCTCTGGGATGCCGAAGCATTCGTTTAAGAACCGGATTTGCATAGAGTGGAGGGTAGATTTCTTCAAAATAAAAAATCCCTCCTTCCCGCGTGACCCGGCTGACCTCTCGGATACAGCGTTTCCAATCCACCACGTGGTGAATGATACCAAAATTTACTACTGCGTCGAATGATGAATCGCAGAAAGGCAGGTCCTGGGCGTCGCCAACAAAAAAGGCCATATTCTGCTCGAACCCTCTCCTCGCATTACATACCGCTCGCTGCACGAGTGTCTCATCCAGGTCGAACGCAAAAACATTCCGGAAACCCATCCGTTCCGTGAGGAGCTTGGCGCCTCTACCCAGTCCGCACCCTATTTCAAGGGCCTTGTCTATCCTGCTATCCCCACCCGGAAGCCGAAGCCACTTCTGGATATCTCCCTTTTGTGAGAGTACTCGGAATGGGCTGTATATCCAAACCCGTTCCGGCCAGTTCATGAGCATTTGTTGTTTCTTATGGCTAGGATTGGTCAGTGTCTTTTCGTCCTGAGATAGTATACCGGCAGGTACGCAGACTCGACCGGTTCAGATAGGGACGCAAATGGATATAACTATGAGCGCAAGGAAACTCACGGGCATATAACTAGCCTTATTGAACAGTGATGCTGCTGCCGCCGGCGCCTGATTATAGTAGACTTGACTAGCAGGACCGAGCAGGAGAAACCAGCCAAGAATCACGGCTCCAAGGGGATACTGCCGTCCGATTCCTGGCCCTGCCAACCAGTATATGGCCAATCCTCCGAATGCAGCCATAGAAACAGCAGCCAGCAGTCGAAAAACAGACTCCGGTATGCCCTTTACCGTAGAAGTGGTCCTGGCGGCAACACGCAAATCCTCATCCATGTCAACGATATCGTTGGCAATATTCTGCCCGCCTACTTCCCAGGCAGCCAGCCACAAAAACAAGACCGCCACGAAACCAAAAGCGGGGTTAGGGTCCACCGCATATACTCCGGCAAGCCCCCCCGTGGCTTTCACTATCGCGGACGGTATGATCTTTAGATGGGAAACCCGAAGAAGCAGGCAATAAATTACTTCACATGCCGCTGACAGGCCGAAAAGCACCATACAGAACGGATTGAGCCACCACGCTCCGACAAAGGCCACCAATCCCCAGAGAAGACACCACGTCAGACCGCTATTGAACGGAAGCATCCCTTGTGCCACCGGGTGGCGAACCAGTATTTCATCCACATGAAAAAGACCTTTGGAACTCTCCCTGAGTGAAAGTCTTTCCTTATCAACGCGGTGGTCCATGAGATCGTTCAGGGCGTAGACTGCGTTATATCCGGCAAATGCGGTTACCAACCCGACCACAATGATTGAAGCGGAAGGAAAATAGCCAAGCCATAGCAATGCTGCCATAGCAGGTGTGGCAAGGTCCAGGAGCCCGTGAGGAGTTCTTGAAAGACCAAAGAACAATTTCCAATCCACAGAAGCCCGGAAATTAGATGAAGTTTGTGAAGAAGTTGTCTGATTCATGTTTGCGTCCGAGGAGGATATCGATGACACGGTTAATCAAAGTCTCACCCCTACTCGTACGGGAAAGCAAGCTTTCCCCCCAAGAAGCCGACAAAACTCACTATTGCGCCCAGTGCCAGAAGGGCCAACACGTATGACGCCGACACAAGGTCTGTTCCCTGACGGGAAAGGGGATCGCTTATAATGTGAACTCCAACGATGCAACAAGCCGATCCTAGAACCAGGACACTCCAGGCGAGTCGTCGCTTTGTACGGATCATCGTGGAGTCAACGGCGTCATAATTGACCCACCAGGTGAAATAACCCGTCAACAGTGCTACAGGGACGGAAAGAACCCCCGTGACGAGCAGGCAAAAAGCCGCCCACTCAGTTCTGGCAGAACCGGTAATGATGGCTCCAATTTCCATGAAAGGCGCCGCCAGGAGAAAGGCCAGCGGAAAGTGTATGACGGCTGGGTGTGGATGCCTCCGAAAAAACGGGTACCTGTCCAAAAAAGTTTCAACTGTCCTTCTGTATCCTGTGTGAACCTGCCCAACAATACCTTGATACAGGCCGACGACCTCGAAGCGTGATACTATGTCCGCCCCATGTGGAGCGGATCTAATGTCCTTGCTCAAATCCATCCCCGCGTGGTGCCGATTCATGTGAGTGCCGGAAATCCATCTCTTGCTTAATGAAAAGTCGTACACTTTGCCGTCTACCGCTACAAGTGCTTGCCGTCCTTCCTTTCCGTCTCCGGCTGAAACCTCTTGGGGACTATAAACTTTCATTAAGTGAATCGGCTCCTACTGCAGAAGAAACGGCAATTGAAAAGACTCGCCATTGCGACTAAAGAAGAGCCTGAAGTTTCCAGCAGTTTTCGCCAGCCGGCTGAGTTACATCGAAACTCTGTCCTATCGCGTAGCCATTAGTGGAATCCTTTAGAATTCGAGTAGGCTTGAGAGTAAAAAGATCGCAATTGCCATCGCAGTCATCGGCAAGAACGGTCACAATCATCTGGATACCGTTTTCCGAATAAATTGCCTGACTACCTACAAATACGAGGGGGTATCTCGAGTTACCCGACCTCTCTCCCTTCTCCAGTTTCTCGGCTGTCTTGGCGGGGCCGGCGCACGTTTCAGGCAAACGGTCCGAGCAACTTCTGCATCCGGTCATAGTGATCTCCTGTCACAAAATTTCCCTGGTCACAACATTGTCCAAATTAAGGTCTTGTGAGCTGTCTGTCAAGTTAGCGTTTCGGAGTATCGGGTGACACGAATGCATGAATCTCTGGGGCCGATCACTCCAAAAAGCGCATACAGATCCCTCTCTTCGCTGCAATTACTCAGGTCTTGGCGGTAATAAGTTTGATATCTTCTATAGTTCCGTCTTCGAACTCAGTGAGGATAGCCTTGGTAATTTGATGTTCCATCGCCTCATTTTTGAGAGCCCTGTCCAGGTCGGTTTGTCCGTCGGTCTGGCTTACATAAAATTTCGGCGCGTCCAGGGACGTTTGGCCGGCCAATGTCAGAACCTTGATGGCAGCTTCTCCAAAGAATTCTTCGAAGATACTCCTTAGCTCGTTCTTATTGAGCAGGCGACTCTCGAACTCCTGTTTGTAAAACGCTTTGTTGAATCCTATCTCAACTTGTGTGGGTCCAAATGAGATGAGGCTACCGTGATCCATCATGGACAAGAGGAAAGGGTCCAATCCTGACCTGTTGACCCGTTCCTTGAGATCGGTCCAAACCTCGTCAGGGGTGCCTACAGGCACTGGCGTCACTTTGGTGATGGTGAAACGTTCTGTGGGCGGCTCTGCTGTTCGAATGGGTTTTGCGCCGGCCGGACCGGTCTGAGTCACTTGATCAACCGTGCCACGGGCAGCCTGTGCCCCGACTACCCGTACCTCTTCGCCCGCAAAGGTGCCCCCGGGTAATTTTCGAGTGACGGCCGGCTTGGCAGAGTCAATACGTCTGATTAATTCCGAAAGATAAACGATGTCCGGAGCGTGTATCATTCGCAACACAGCCACTTCAAGAGCGATCCATGGCGCACTGGATCGTCTCACATCTGCTTCGCTACGAAGCAGCATCGAAAAAATGTTTTGGAGATGTTCCGGGGAACTCAGTCCTGCCACCTCTTCCATCTCACTCAAATCTGCCTGTGCCGCGTCGATCATGCCCTCGACCAGGGACTCGGCCGCGACCGTTCTTATAACGACCAGGTTTCGCACGTATTGGATCAGGTCGAGGACAAACTGTTGAGGGTCATAGCCCTGTTGAAAGAGTAGATGCAGCAGGGCGAGAGCATTCGGCCCCTCCCTGTTGAGGATACATTTGACAAGGCGACCCAAGCTGTCATGGCCTGAGATCCCCAGGATCTCCGTCACATCGTTTGCCGTGACACGCTCCGAGCCGAAAGCTATCACCTGATCCAGGAGGCTCAACGCGTCCCGGAAGGAGCCCTGCGCCTCTCTGGCCACTAGCGATAGGGCTTCTTCAGAGGCTTCTACGTCTTCTTTCTCCAGTATCCGAGCCATTCCTGCAACAATGTCTCGCTTCGAAATTGTGCGAAAATTATGCCGCTGGCACCTTGAATTGATCGTAGCAGGTACCTTGTGCGATTCTGTTGTGGCAAAAATAAACTTAGCGTGACTGGGAGGCTCCTCAAGTGTCTTGAGCAAGGCGTTAAACGCGTTGATTGAGATCATGTGGACTTCGTCGATGATTATGATCTTGTAGGGAGAACTCACCGGAGGATACTTAATATTCTCATTGATTTCTCTGATATTGTCCACCGAGGTGTTGGATGCTCCGTCAATCTCCTGGACATCTACACTGATACCCTTGCTTATCTCATTGCACGATGAGCACTTATTGCACGGGTTGGCATCTTCTTTAGAGCGTCCAAGGCAGTTGAGGGCCTTGGCAAGGATTCGGGCAACAGTTGTCTTTCCTACCCCCCGGACTCCGCAAAACAGGAACGCATGGGCGACCCTGCCCGAGAGGATTGAGTTGCAAAGCGTTTGGACAACATGGTCTTGTCCAATCACGTCGCTGAACACGGCGGGTCTATATTTTCTGGCTAGAACCAAATAGGAAGGCATTGGTACGAAGTATCCAAGCAGAATGGAAACGAACGCGGCCGGTGATCGGGGCTGGGGCCGACCCCCGAGACTACTTCCGCTGCTTCCTTCCGGACCTGACGGGTTCAGTAACTCCAAGTCGCCCTATCCCGGTCACCGGCGACGGCCGCTTCCCTGTTGGAAAGGGTTCCAAATTGAGACTTGACTTCTATCAGACGATGGTACGTCTAGTCAAGAGTCGGGGACATCATCCGGCCCGTCAACTCATCTATTAATACCCAGCAGACGGACTAGATTGCCCGACAGCACCGCCTTGAGATCGTTGCCTGAAAAGTGTGCGACAAGCTTTCGTTTCTCAAACGCCGGCACTCCGAAGGGATAATCCGAACCGAAAATAATGCGATCGGTTCCATAAGTGGTTGCGAAATCGCTGATTTCCCTGTCACCGGCCAGGGCCGTGTCTGCCCACACGTTCTTCCTGTCGAAGACTCCAGAAGCTTTTAGGCGAAAATAGCCTCCGTTGAGTGCTCCCAAATGCGGGATTATGACTACCGTCCGCCCCTCAATTCTGCCTATGAAATCCAAGGTATTGGAAAATTCTTCCTCCAATACTATCGGAAGCTTTCTCAGGCAAATCTCTTCCAAGAGGTTTTTGCACAGCTCCGAACCATAACAGTAAGCCGGTTCTCCGGGGTGTCTGTGCCACTTTATTCCAACGAATCCTTCAGGAATGGGACAAAAATCGTTCCACACGAAGAAATAAGGATAGACGTTGTGACCAGCGGCCACTCCAATCAGGTATTGGTGTACTTGAGCCCGGCTCAGTCGGTAATCCTCGGAATCTTTGAAGAGAGGATCGTAACGGTCATAGATCTCCTCAACAGGGGAAAAAGCAACGCCACCCTGAATCCCCGCGCGTTTCCACTCTGAAGCAAGTTCTTGAAATGGCAACCCTATGCCACAGTGTGAATGTCCATCCAGTGCAATCGCTTCCATGACCTCTTCCGAATTAGCCCTGAGCCTGACCGGCGCGGATTTCTCACATTGCCATGGTATCAAACCAATCAGCGGGAACACTACGGTGTCTCGATAAACTTCGCAGGCAGGGGCCTGTCGTGAAGAAACGGAAAATCAGGAAGAATGATCAGAGTTGATGTTCCATGAGCGAGAATCCTTCCGTTTTCATCCCTGACTTCCGCCTCGCCTAAGCCTAGGGTTTTCCCCAGTTTGATGCGGCGTCCTTCTGCAATAAGTTTTCCTTTGGATGCAGGCGCCAGGTAGTTGAGCTTCAAATCAACCGATGTCATCCCGGAGTTCTCGTCCACCTCAGGATAAACAGCCCAGAATGTCGCGGCATCTATGATTGTCGAGAACACGCCTCCGTGTACAACCCCAAAAGGCTGGAGGTGCTTTTCTTCCAGGTCAATCTGCAGGTGCGATCTGCCTATATCGAATTGGAGCAGTTTCATGGAAAGAAGTTTGAAAAAAGGACAAAGGTTCGCTCCATACATAACCATTTCGACGTACTGAGGGTTGATCTCACGCATAATTTTTCCTTCTTCAGGCCCTCGCACTCATCGAATTCAACTGCCGCCGGCGCACCGGAATGCCGACAGCATCACGAGTCAGTGGTAATAGCTGAGCAGCAGAGAGATGTTACCACGAAAGTGCGCAGGGTTCAAACCGGGAAAAAGGAATTGAGTTTGCTATCGAGCTGTGGCAACCTTTCTACGGTTACGCTGCGTTGCTGTTAACGACAAGACAGACGTAATTCCTTTTCAGTGTCGTTAATCGGTGGCAATGCCTTCATTAGAATACAGATTTTATACAGGCAGTTGCGTCTTATTATTAAAGCCTATACTTTGAAGACTGGAAAGAAGACACATGACGGATCATCACGACGACTCACAACAAAAGAGTTCAAGCGCGGAATTTGCCCGCCGATATGTTGATCGCTTGATTCGAGTCTTGCGACGACTCGATTACGAGGCCGTGGATAGAGTGATCGACCTGTTCCTGGATGCCAGATCAAGACGCAACGCCATTTTCTTTCTCGGGAACGGAGGCAGTGCGGCCACCGCGGACCATTTCGCAAATGACCTGGGGGTTTGCGCTTCGCCGGAAGGGATCATACCATTTCGCGCGATCAGTCTTACTTCTAATAGTGCTTTAATAACTTGTTTAGGGAACGACCTGGGGTACGAACACATCTTTTCGCGGCAATTGAGAAGCCTGATGCGGTCTGGAGACGTGGTTGTAGGCATTTCTGCGAGCGGAAATTCCCCGAACGCGGTGAAAGCCCTCGAATATGCTGCCGAGAATGGAGGAATAGCCGTCGCCTTAGTTGGGTTTGACGGAGGCATCATGAAGAACATAGCAAGTCATGTAATCCACATAGAAACCGAAAAGGGGGAGTACGGTCCGGTGGAGGACGTTCACATGGTGCTGGACCACCTGATTTCGACGTATTTGACTTTGATAGCAAAATAAGTCAAAGCGAGTGTCCGGATCGCTGGTCTCCAGCAGCACGAGAAGGTCAAACTGCATCGGATGATCATGGTCGGTCCACTGGAGCGATAGGATGCCTAATGATGAAAGGGGGAGAAGCAACAATTGCTACAAGGGAACTATTAAAACGGGGTTAAGAGTCCGCGTTGTTTGTAGCGCTGCCTGTTACGCGACAGGCTCATAGCCATCATTGTGGTGACTAAACCAGTCTGTAGTCAAATGAATTTTGTCTTTGTAACCACGAGAATGAATGACACAAAGGTTCAATTCCTCAAGGGTCGGCACTCCAAAGTTCGGCCGATGACCATTCCTGGTCAGTCAAGCATCCGGGCCAGGACCATGTACAGGCATTCCAGTCTGTAACACACGACTTCTAACGTTTGGAGGTACTTCGATGGCGGACTATTTGATCAATGTTTTCCTGGACGATGAGAATCGCCGATTCGAGCGACAACACGGGCAGGATGATAGTCGCTTCCGTGCTTAGCTGCTATTATTGCAATTTCATCAATGCTGTGAGTGCCGAAAGATGTTTGATGTGATACCGCCTCGAGGAAAAGATCCCAGTGCCCGAGAAGAAAACTTTTAATTGCGCGAAGGTAGGCGCCGTAAGTTAAAGGGAAAGGAAGTTTCTCGCCCTCTTTGGGGAGATCAACGGTCATATATTCTTCCAGTCCATGTCGATCGGATGGAAAAGCATCATGGGACGATGGGGAAAGGGGACTCATTATAATATGAGGAACGTTTTCTAAAGGCACTTGATGCCTCCACTTAATTTTGCAGTGAGAACATCTTTCTTTTTTCAAGTTGGGTCTACCTCGGCAAAGCCGGGGTTTACAGGTTCACTATTATCCGAGAAACGGCATCGCAATATCTTCTTGTATCACATATACTTTTTTGCACTGTCAGAGAAGGCTGAAACATTTTGAAGAGTAAGACGGAGCGTCAAACGCATTCTTGATCATTTCCGTAAAGCGCGCGGAGAGGGAAAAAGCTGGTCGGTAAGGCCGTTATTTGTCTCAAATGTCCAGTTTTTTTTCTTGACTTGCCACGCTATTGTGAATTAAAGTCTCTCGAATCTACGCTTGGGTGACCTGAACCATTCACGTTCACTAAAGCCACCAGCAAATCGGATCCGTGGAATCCCGGGGTAAGTCCAGAGGGTAGGGGCTTTTCTTTGGGACCGTTATTATATTTCCACGGGGTCTGTCAAGAAAGAAAGCTTGAACCAGTCCAGAAAAAGAAATCTTATTCGAGAGAGGAGGAAGTTTTAATGGGAAAACATAACACCCCTATGCTTGATGAGTTGGAAAAAGGCCCGTGGCCTAGTTTTGTTTCTGATATCAAGCAGCAGGCGGAAAAAGGCAAACACGTTCTTAAGGAAGCCCCCAATGATTTTCTAGGCGTTATGGAACTATCCTTCCAAGACCGGGTCACCCACTGGAAACACGGCGGTATCGTAGGAGTTTTCGGTTATGGTGGCGGCATTATCGGCAGGTACTGCGATCAGCCTCAGAAATTTCCTGGAGTGGCTCATTTTCATACCATCCGAGTGAACCAGCCTGCCAGCAAGTTTTATACTACAAAATTCCTTACTGATCTCTGCGACCTCTGGGAAAAACACGGCAGCGGTATGACCAACATGCACGGTTCCACCGGAGACATAATCTTCCTTGGAACGACAACTGATCACCTTGAGCCGCTTTTCTTTGAAATGACACATGAATTGAACCAGGATCTGGGTGGGTCCGGCTCTAACCTTCGTACCCCCGAATGCTGCCTTGGAAAGGCCCGTTGCCAGTTCGCTTGTTATGATACCCAGGAAACATGCTATCAGATGACCATGGAGTACCAGGACGAGCTTCACAGGCCTGCGTTCCCCTACAAGTTCAAATTTAAGTTTGATGGCTGCCCCAATGGATGTGTGGCTTCTATTGCCAGGTCCGACATGTCGGTAATTGGAACATGGAGAGACGATATCCGCATCGATGAAGCGGCAGTGAAGGCCTATGTCGGCGGAGAGATTACTCCCAATGCAGGAGCCCATTCCGGCAGAGACTGGGGCAAATTCGATATAGTAAAGGAAGTAATAGACCTTTGTCCCACTGATTGTATGGCCTGGGACGGGAAAAAACTCGAAATTAACAATAAGGAGTGCACCCGCTGTATGCATTGCCTCAACGTCATGCCTCGTGCCCTCAGAGTCGGTCTGGACCAGGGCGCTTCTGTCCTCTTCGGCGCGAAAGCCCCCATTCTGGAAGGCGCTCAGATGTCCACTCTGACCGTTCCCTTCATGAAGATGGAGCCGCCTTACGAGGAACTTAAAGAATTGATCCTGAAGGTCTGGGATTGGTGGATGGAGGAAGGTAAGAACCGCGAGCGCCTCGGCGAGTTGATCCAGAGGAAAAGCTGGCAGGAGTTCTTGAGAGTGATCGAGCTGGATCCGGATCCCAGAATGATCGACGAGCCGAGGTCCAACCCATACATTTTCTGGAAGGAAGAAGAGGTCGAGGGTGGATGGACACGCGATATCGACGCTTACCGAAAGAAACACCAGAGGTAGTAGGAGGTTTAGGAAATGCCTTACGATCCCAGTAATCCCCTGAAGGATAGACTTACCGATTTAGGTCCCAGATACTACAAGGACTTTTTCCCGCCCGTTATCGAAAAAAACTACGGGAAATGGCTCTATCATGAAATTCTGGAACCCGGCGTACTAAAACATGTCTCTGAAACGGGCGATGAGGTGTACACAGTGCGCGTTGGTGCTGCTCGGCTCATTAGTGTCGAGCATATCCGCGAGATCTGCGAAATCGCCGACAAACATTGTGACGGTTATCTGCGTTTTACCACCAGGAACAATGTTGAGTTCATGGTTGACAAGAAAGAAAAAGTGAAGCCCCTCACGGACGACCTGAAGAGCAGGAAGTTCGACAAGGGCTCAAACAAGTTCCCCATCGGTGGAACCGGCGCCGGCGTTACCAATATCGTTCACACCCAGGGATGGGCTCACTGCCACACTCCCGCCATCGATGCTTCCGGTGTAGTCAAGGCCGTGATGGACGCCATTTATGACGAATTCGGCAACATGCGCCTTCCTGCGCCTGTCCGCGTTTCTCTGGCCTGCTGCCTCAACATGTGCGGTGCAGTTCACTGCTCGGACATCGCCATCCTGGGTATTCACCGTAAGCCGCCCATGATTGACAGCGAATGGATCGACAAGCTGTGCGAACTCCCCCTGGCCATAGCAGCGTGCCCCACCGCAGCAATCAAACCGGCAAAGACAGCCAGCGGACTGAAGAGTCTCGAGGTTAACGCAGAGCGCTGTATGTTCTGCGGCAACTGCTATACCATGTGCGCGGCCATGCCTTTGGCGGACGATGTCGGAAGCGGTGTCGCAATACTCGTGGGCGGAAAGATCTCTAACAGGATCAGCAAGCCCAAGTTCTCAAAAGTGGTTATCCCGTTCATGCCCAACGAGCCTCCACGGTGGACCTCCACGGTGGACGCCGTCAAGAATATCCTAGATGTGTACGCAAAGGACGCAAGGAAGTACGAACGGCTCGGCGACTGGGCCGAAAGGATTGGATGGGAAAGATTTTTCGGGAAGACCGGCATCCCGTTCACCCATCACTTGATCGACGACTACCGTTTTGCTTATACCACGTGGCGTCAGTCTACACAGTTCAAATACTAGTTGGTCAGAAGGAGTTCATCCATGACCGAGGACGAAGCAAGACAAGCAATACTGGAAGCGTTGAAGGGCAAGTCAAAGAGCAAGTCGAAATTCTATTTGAAGGACTTCTTCGCTATGATACCTGACATGAAGAACAGGGACGTGAAGAACCTGGTCAACAAGATGGTCCAAGAGGGTCATCTGGAGTATTGGTCCAGCGGGAGCACAACCCTGATTGGTTTGAAGGGAATGGGAAAGCAGCACGCGGAAGAAGACTGATACTGCCGACCGTTTTCCGGCATTTCGATATGTGAGAGGAGGAAGCGACATCCTCCTCTGTCCTACACTGCCCCGAAGGAGGGGGTAGGGGATCCACAATCAACTCTATCCCCTCGGACGTTTGTGTTTCCGTCACGCCTCGTTCCCATTACGGTACGAGTCGGAGCCTTTCTCCCACGTCAAGGGAACGAATTTCTTCCGTCCACCACTTATCTGTAATAACGGTTTTACGTTTTTTTCTTGTCAAGAGCTGACTATTTCATATTGTTCCTGATAAAGGTTGTGATCAGGGTCGAGTTGTATGGACGTATGGTGGTTCTTCTGTATCTCTTCAAGCTGATCGCTTTCTTGTTCGAAGAGGAGTTTCATGACTTCAGGATGAGCCCTGACTCTTATGCGCGGCGAGTTATCGTCGGAAATGTGCGTGATTATGGCACGTAGAATCTCGTAACAAACTGTCGTTTGAGATTTCAGGAACCCTTTTCCCTCACAATAAGGACATTGTTCGCACAGCGTCCGCGTAAGGCTCTCCCTCGTGCGCTTTCGGGTCATCTGGACAAGCCCTAGCTCGGAAATCTTGAGAATATTGGTTTTCTGTTTATCCCTTCTGAGAGCCTCCATCAATGCGTTGGACACTTTCTCACGATCTGCAGGTCGGTCCATATCTATGAAATCGACTATAATAATGCCGCCTATATTTCGCAATCGCAACTGGTAGGCTATTTCTTTGGCTGCTTCCAGGTTAGTCTTGAGAATGGTTTCCTGAAGATTGCGTTTCCCCACATATCTGCCCGTGTTTACGTCTATGGCTACCAGGGCTTCTGTAAAATCAATGTTGATGTAGCCCCCTGACTTCAGCCAGACCTTACGTCCAAGGGCTTTGTTCAATTCCATTTCGATGCCGAAATTGTCAAAAATGGGCTCATCCCCTTCATAGAGTTCGACGCAAGGTTTGAGGAACGGCATGAACGTGTCCATGAAATCGAGAATCCGCTGACAATGCTTTGGAGAATCCACAACAAGTCGAGTTACGTTTTCCGTGAACAGATCCCGGACCCCCCGCAAGCACAGGTCCAAGTCTTCGTAAATCAGGGATGGGGCAGGGACTTTCTTCTCTTTCTCCAAGATGCGCTGCCAAGTGCCCTCCAGAAAGTTCAGGTCGGCCAACAACTTATCGGCCGTCTCATGTTCACTGACCGTTCGCACTATGATTCCGCAGGAAGGTGGTTTTATCTCGCTGATTACTTCTTTTAGTCTCTGGCGCTCAACTTCATTTTCAATGCGTCTTGAAATCCCAATGTGGTCGACAGTAGGCATGAGGACCAAATGCCTGCCGGGAATTGATATGTGAGACGTTATTCTCGCTCCCTTGCTTCCCAGAGGTTCCTTGGATATTTGCACCAACAAATCCTGATTTTCCTGGAGGAGATCCTCAATAGGAAATAATTCCTGGATCTGATCGCTGATATTGTTTGGGATGGAATTTTCTTGTTGCTCAGAATCCTCATCCTCCTCCTGGTTCACGATAAGGTTCAGATCGTGTACTGGGTGATGGATATCTCCGACATAAAGGAAAGCTGCCCTGGGAAGGCCGATATCCACAAAAGCGGCCTGCATCCCTGGGAGCACTTTGATTACCCGCCCCTTGTAAATGTTGCCGACGATACCGCGCTCGCCCTTCCGTTCAAGATGTATTTCCGCGACCTGACCGTCCTCAATGAGAGCCAGTCGGGTTTCCCTCTTTGTCGCGTTCATGATGATCTCACTGGACATGCGAGAATCCTCTGTTATCGACACTGAACGTGTCGTACTGGACGGAAGTCTTCGTCATCTTCAGGGACACTGAATCGGTTCTGGTCAACCCGAGTATTGCCAGCACGGCGTCCCACGGGTGTACCGACCCTTCCGGACCTACTTTGAGAGTCATTCTTAATACCTTGCCTCTCACATCAAGATCACTCACCCAGTCCTTGAGATCCCTTCTTCTGGGCTTGCCTTTCCGCACGCTGCAAATTTCCACGTGGGGCGAGACACTGAATTCTGCCACCCGACGTTTTGCATCTTCGCCCGAGAAGGAATCAGAAAAATTTATTTCGTACGTAACCTCTTGAATTTTACCAGAAACCTGCGGCTCGTTCAATGATCTTTCTTCCAGGCCCACGAGTTTGAGTCCGTCCGGGAGAGCTATTTGAAGGCTTCGTATGATTTCTTCCGCCATCTGACCAGAGTGTACCAACTCAAAATCTACGAACTCTGCGAAACTCTCAATTCCAAGCCCCAGGGGAGGCGAAAACCTTAACTTGGGATGAGGATGAAACCCTTTGGAATAGTCCAGCTCCAAACCAGCTCTCCTGAAAGCACGATGAAACACCCTTACAATGTCATGATGGCCAAGGAAGCGCATTCTGCCAAGCTTCGCGTAGCAGAGTCGGAACCTGCGGATTCCCAACTCCAATGAACCGGTCTTGAGGTGTGATTGCCGATTTTCCTCGGTTATTGAGCCGGCAGCAAGTTTTGGTTCTACTTTGCTGAAATCACAAACGCCGCACCCGGTACATTCATTGAAACGACAATCGGCCGTCATTTCTTCCGAAAGGGCCTTCTCCCATTCTCGTACGAGGTATTCCCGCGATACCCCTGTATCAATAAAATCCCAAGTCAATTCATCGTGCATCGATTTTTGCTCAAGGTATCCGTGGGGGTACACTTGGTTCTCCCCAAAGGTATCCATCCAGAGATCGAACTTGAGCTGATCCGCCCAACCATCAAATCTGGCGCCTTTTTTAAATACCGTTTCTATCACATTCGACAACCGACTGTCACCGCGTGCCAGAACACCTTCCAGGAAGGAGGTTTTTGCGTCGTGAAACTTCACGATCACCCCTCGCTTTTGAAAATATCTTGCTATGTATTGCTGCCTACGTCTCGTTTCTTCCATGGAAATCTGCTTAGTCCATTGGAAGGGTGTGTGGGATTTCGGAACAAAGGTTGAGAGCGATGCCGTTATACGCCCTCCTGCGGCCCATTTTGACGCTTTTCTGATAAGACCCACCATTCCGTCCAGATCCGGATCAGTCTCAAAAGGCAACCCGATCATGAAATATAGCTTAATCGAAGTCCAACCTTGCCTGAAAGCCACGGTTACCGCCCTTTCCAGGTCTTCCTCGGTATTTCCTTTGTTGATGATCCGCCGCAGTCTGTCGGTTCCAGCTTCCGGAGCCAGAGTGAACCCTGTCTTGCGAACCTTCCGAATGTGTTCAGCCATTTCCGAGTCAAAGGTGTCGGTCCTCAGCGAAGGAAGAGACATCGCGACTTTGCCGGGTGTGAATTCAGCCGCCATTATCTTGATCAATTCCCCGATGTGGGAATAATCACCGGTGGAAAGGGAAAGCAAGGCAACTTCTTCCCAACCGGTTGATGCGATGCTGTTTCTTGCCAGCGTCAAGATGGTTTCTGGCTCTCGCTCCCTGACAGGTCTATAAAGCATTCCCGCCTGGCAGAATCGGCAGCCCCTGGTACACCCCCGGGCGATTTCCAAGCCGACACGGTCATGGACGGTCTCGCAAAAAGGCACTATCAGTCGGCTGGGGAAATGCGCTTTTTCGAGATCTGCCACAATGCGCCTATGAACTATGTCTCCTTTCTCGTGAAGCGAAGGCACAAACACGCCTGCCACTTGCTTCCATTGCTCGAGGAGGTCCTCTCTTGCACTTCCCGACGCTTTCCATTGGACCTGGGCGTGGGCCAGTTCCAATATTGCTTCTTCCCCGTCTCCGATCGCAAACGCGTCGAAAAAGGGTGACAATGGGACAGGATTGAAGGCGACAGGGCCGCCGCCAACGACAAAGGGGTGATCCATAGTTCTATCTTCGGCGCGCAGGGGGATGCCTCCCAGTTCCAACATTTGAAGAACATTGGTTGCACACAGTTCGTACTGCAAGGAGAAACCCAAGAAATCGAGATGAGAAAGCGGTGTCCCGCTCTCGAGAGTCACAAGGGGTCTGTGTTCTTTCCTCAGTAGACTTTCCATGTCCGGCCAGGGCGCAAAGACTCTTTCAGCATACAGATCTTCCTGAGAATTCACTATCGAACAAAGGATCTTAAGTCCGAGGTGTGACATCCCCACCTCGTACACATCCGGAAAGGCAAAGGCGATATGGAGTTTGATATGGTGAATATTCTTGATTACTGAATTGATTTCACCGCCAATATAACGGACTGGCTTTTGGACCAAGAGCAAGAGGTCTTCCGCAATTTCGGAGGACGAACAGGGTTGTTCAGAGAAATTCGTTAGTATCGGTGTTTCTGTCATGCAGTGTGAGGTATGCTCCCTTAATCTGTGGCATCGTGTAGCCAAGGAATGATAACATAAAAGAGATAACCCTCAGGCGAGTCATCTCTTTTTTGTGTATGAGATGAGTCCGCTACGGCCTAACAAGACAAACATCTGTTGGAGGTATCAGTTTATGCCGGATATGGCAAGAAACCCGCTCTACAGCATTATGCACCCAAGGAGTGTGGCTTTCTGGGGCGCTTCGAACAATCCAATGAGAATGGGCAGCGTCCAGTTGGGTGAACTTCTCGCCATGGGATTTGAAGGTCCCGTATATCCTATTCACCCCAGCGAAAAAGTTGTCATGGGATTGCCTGCGTATTCGACTGTAGCCGATACCCCCGGCCCTGTCGACCTGGCGATCTTGGTATTGCCCACTGGCGTGGTTCCGGAAATTCTTGAGGAATGCGGCCAGGCAGGCATAACGAGGGCCATCGTGGTCTCGGCGGGCTTTGGGGAGATCGGCACTGAGGGTAAGGAACTTCAGGACAGGATAACCAGAATATCTCGCAAATATGGAATAAGTTTTATCGGGCCCAATTGTATTGGAGTCATAAATCCTCGACACAAACTGAATACCACTTTTTATCCTTATGATGCCTCTCCCGGTTTTATTGGGATGGCTTCCCAGAGTGGCAGCTTTGTCACCCAGATGTTCGTGCATCTGGAGAAATTCGGTCTCGGTTTCAGCCAGGGATTTAGCGTTGGCAATGAAGCGGTCATTGACATAACAGACTGCATTGACTACCTGGGGCAATGCCCTGAGACCCAAGTAATTGGTCTCTATATCGAGGGAATAAAAAGGGGGGGCGAATTCCTTCGAATAGCCAAGGAGGTGTCGAAGACAAAGCCCATCGTGGCCTATTACATAGGAGGATCTGATGCGGGCAGCCGGGCCGGACTGTCTCACACCGGAGCTTTAGCCGGACCTGATGCACTTTATGATGGCATCTTTGAACAGTGCGGTGTCATTCGTGCAAAGTCTATCGAGGAACTGTTCGATTTTTGCTATGTACTTGGAAGCCAACCGCTTCCTAGAGGCAACAGACTGGCTGTATTGACAAATTCCGGAGGGCCGGGAGCCGCAGCAGCGGACGCCGCGGACCGCAGCGGTCTTGATCTGGCCGACTTCTCGCCGCCCACAATCGAGCAGCTCAAGCAACTAGTCCCCCACACCGCGAGCATAAGCAATCCTGTTGACATGACGTTTGCCAGGAATCACAGGGATTACTTGGAGACCTTGCCCCGAATTTTGCTGAATGATGATCAAGTAGACGCGTTGTTTTTATATTTTCTTATGCCACATAAAAGAGTCATAAATTCAGTAATCAGTGCCATGGTGGACAGTTCGGCAGACGTAGCCAAGATAGGAGCCAAATACTTAAGAGGTCAGGCTATCTCAGCCGCGACCCTCGGCCATTCGTACGGCAAACCCCTGGTTGGCGCCAGCTTCTATACGCGGTCCGAACCTTTTATTCGTGAAGTGCAGGACCGAGGGCTCCCAGTGCTTCCCAGCCCTGAGAGAGCTGTCAGAGCCTTGGGTGCTCTTTACCGTTACGCGTGCTTCAGAAAGGCTATTGAGAAAGAAGCGTCCTTATGACTCCTACCGAAAAAATCTGCACGGTGGGAAAATCAGGCTAACACACCGGAGGCGATAGGTTTTTATTTAGGTATTCCAATATCTTGCAAATCATCTCAACAGGAGCGGCAACTGAACCGTTTGTCACAAAGACGGGTGAGCGGATGCTTGAGTACGTGGATGAAGGCCGCTTCCGCTCAATCTGTCAAACCGCTTTGGAAGGACTGGCTTCCAGGAAGCTCAACCTTGCGATGTTGATCGAACGCCGGGCTCTGGCTCAGGCCGAAAATCGCCATGCTAATCTAGTGGGGCAAGAACCACATGATGACCCTCCGGCAACTTTTTACGAAACCCGAGATGATTCCGGCTTCAACGGCCTGGTATTTGGCGGATCTCGGAGAGGCGCGCGGCAAACAGGAACTTTTCACGCGCCAATCTCCGCAACGACTGCGATTCCTGCGCGAGCACTCACTCATTGAAAGCGCTGTCTCATCCAACCGCATAGAAGGGATCGAGATTGACAAGCCACGCGTAAACACGATCATTTTTGGCAGGCCTGTTCTTCGCGACCGAAATGAGGAAGAAGTTCATGGTTATCGCGAAGCGCTCCGGTTGATTCATGAGGACTCCTTACACCTGCAGATTGACGAAGAGACAATCCTGATGCTTCATCGGCTTGCCAAGGGCGACATCTGGGACGCAGGACGGTACAAGGAAAAGAATGGCGATATCATCGAAAGACACGCCGACGGCTCGTCACGCATTCGGTTCAAAACAGTCCCTGCAGCTCAAACGCGCGGTTCCACTCGTGAACTGGTTCAGCTCTGGGAAAACTCAATCCTCGATCGCTGGGCCCATCCTTTGATCGCCATGGCGGCTTTCAACCTTGATTTTCTATGTATACACCCGTTTCGTGACGGCAATGGTCGCGTTTCTCGCCTCTTGCTGCTCCTTCAATGCTACCATCTCGGCTATCAGGTAGGCCGTTACATCAGTCTTGAGCGGATCATCGAGCAAAACAAGGAACGGTATTACGAAACACTTGAACAGAGTTCCACACATTGGCATGAAGGCAGGCATAATCCCTGGCCCTATATCAACTATCTCCTGTTCGTTCTCATAACGGCTTACCGAGAATTCGAGCAGAGGCTCGATCTGACCCAGAGTCAACGCGGCGCAAAGACCGAAATGATTCAAGAAGCCATCAACGCCATGCAGGGAGAATTTACGCTAACAAAACTGGAACAGGCCTGCCCCAGTGTCAGTCGGGACATGATCCGACGTGTTCTTCGAGAGCTTCAACGAGTGGGAGGTGTCGAGTGTCTTGGCCGAGGCCCTGGAGCCAAGTGGAAGAAAAAGGGTATTACCTCTTAAAAGAGGTAATAAAGAGGGTAATGTGATCCCAAAGGAATGCAAACGCATTGCCGAGGTCTCGAAACACTCAGCTCGGGAGAAGTCCATCCGTCATGGCCACCAATCCACATTGAGTTCATAGCCAATTTCGCAAACTGGGACAACTCTGCTAATAAAGAGTTTCTCGAGACGAGTCGCGCCCACGTGAAGGCCGTACACCCTGAAGAACCTCCGCTTGTGGACCCGTCCGCAGGCGGTGGCTCAATCCCCTTGGAGGCACTTCGGCTGGGATGCGACGCATTCGCCGGCGACCTCAATCCTGTGGCCTGTCTCATTCTCAAGGTGATACTGGAAGACATCCCAAGGCATGGCCCTGCACTGGGGTTTACAGATTTTTTTTGCAGGCAAGATGCCTGCGCTCCCAGCCTAACCAAAAAGACTTTTGAAAAGCAGTTTAGCCGTCACTACGAAGCAGACTTCTTAAACGGGATCGGTCAGTTCCCGAAAATATTGGTCCGACCAAGCCGCGTTGGTATCAAATGGCCCTTCTTCGGGGGCTCTCGCCACTGGGGATTTGAGATTAATCATCTCACAGATAGATATGGTTCAGCCTTCTTGGTCCAAGAGCTGTTTGGATAAGCTGCCAAGAGTTTTTCGTACGTTTCCTGCATTACCTTCAGGTCTTTTGTGCTTTTGAAACGGGCCACCCCCCAATAATACATCGCTTCAGGAGCCTCCTCACTTTTCGGATAACCGGATACCAGCCGGCTGAAGTCGGAAGCCCCTTCGGCATACTGGCCCGCCTGGAGTTTCACCTTTCCAATTCCTAGCATGAGAGCTGAAATTAAGTTCTCGGGGGAGAGGAATCCTTCATTTCGGTATACCTCATTCCCTTGAGCATCCAGGGCGATGAGAGTCGGCGTCCACGTGACCCGGAAACGAACCGCAAGCGGTTGTTGATCGTAACGCATTCGAACCGGGATCACGTTGTGCCGCATGAATTCTATTACTGCCGGGTTGGGATACGTAACCGCATCCATTTTTTTGCAGCCCATTCAATTTGGGTTGAAAAAATCGATGAAAACAGTCTTGTTTTCAGAGCGTGACAGCGCCATTGCCGCATCGAAATCCGTCAGCCACTGAATGCCCTGAACATGCGATCCGTTTGTTTGAGCCCATGAAATACCCGTAGCCTGAAAGACCACAAGCAGACCCACGATCACCAACGCCGGATGTCTCATAGCCAATCTCCTTGGAAAGTAGTCACAGCGGCCTTTCTATGGCACAGAACTCACCATCGTGAAAGCACATTCGTCTCAAAAGATCTCTAAGCACCTACCAGTTTCAGGCCTATTCGGGCTAACCGCCCACTGAACCCAGTACGTACTGCTGCTTTTTGTAAATCGGTGCCTCTTACAAGTCGCGTAACAGCCTCATGTAATCCATAAGGGAGGTGATGATGTTGTTTCTTGTAACCACTTGACCGCCAATCGTGGAACGGATACAAGGTCATACATCGTTATCCGTATAATTCTTTGGAGTTCAGCCTCTGGGAATTCCCGATGTAGTAGTGTACATGCCCATGACTTTTGGCGTCCCAAGAATAATCACCGCGGCTCTCAGAGGAGGTGCCGGTAAGACGCTTATCACAGTGGGGCTGATTGCAGCCCTCCGGCGGAGAGGGATCCTGGTGAGCGCTTTCAAGAAAGGCCCCGACTACATCGACGCGGGGTGGTTAGGTCTGGCAGCAGGTCGTGAATGTTACAATTTGGACCAGTACCTGTTCAACAATGAAACGTTGAAGTACTCGTTTCTGAGGAGATCTCAAGGGGCACATGCGGCCATCATCGAAGGAAACCGTGGGCTGTTCGACGGGGTAGATTCTAACGGAAGTTATAGTACTGCTGAATTGGCCAAGTTGTTAAAATCTCCGGTAATACTAATTATAGACGCGACGAAGATGACTCGGACCGCCGTTGCTCTGGTGCTTGGATGTAGTGCCATGGATTCCGATCTGAAGTTGGCCGGAGTAATTCTCAACCGAGTAGCAGGAGACCGACATGAAAGAATTCTACGAGAATCCATTGAGAACACCTGCTCGGTTCCGGTTATTGGCTCGGTTATTAAACTGTCCTTAGCCAACTTTCCTCAAAGGCATTTAGGTCTTCTCCCCTTGCATGAGCATCCAGCGGCGGCGGAGTTTGTGGAGGAAGCCGGCAACATTGTTGAGCGGTCCGTGGATCTGGATGGACTGATGAGAATAGCCGGCTCGGCAGATCAATTCGGCTCAGCGCCAATTGATGTTTCAAATCGTGAGGGGGATAAGAATAGGTCTCACAAAGGCATCCGTGTAGGGATAATGAAAGATTCGGCGTTCCAATTCTACTATCCGGAAAACCTGGAATCCCTCACTTCAACAGGTGCTCAACTAGTCCCAGTCAGTGCCCTGGAGGCGTCGGAGCTTCCCGATTTGGACTGTTTATACATAGGGGGCGGTTTTCCCGAGATGTATGCTGAACGATTGGCAGACAATGCAGGTTTCAGGCGGTCTCTTTTGAACGCCATTGACCGGGATCTGCCGGTTTATGCGGAGTGTGGCGGTCTCATGTACCTGTCCAGGAGCATCCGCATAGACGAAAGAGTGTTTCCCATGGTGGGAGTTTTCCAAGCCGACACTGTTCTGGAAAGAAAACCACAGGGACTGGGCTATGTCCGCGTGCAAGTGGCACAACCGAACCCATTTTACCCTGTCGGCGCGATCCTATCCGGCCACGAGTTTCATTATTCATCGGTGTCAGGGCTGGATCAATCTGGAATGGGATACGCCTTTGAAGTATTGAGGGGGCACGGCATAGACGGTCGCCGTGACGGCATGTTTGTTCGCAACACCTTAGGCACCTACATGCACGTCCATTCGTTAGGCGAACCACTGTGGGCTTGCGGCATCCTCAAAAAGGCTTCAGAATTCAGAAGGCTATCCAGTGTAAAGCGAATTGAGGGATTCCGTAAAGAGTCTGATCAAACTCTTACAGGGTGCAAGCAGAAACAACATCAAAATGGTATTTGAAGATACCGTGTGCTTGAGGTCAAGAAAGACAAGAGAGTGCGATCTCAGTCAAATCGGTCACATCGGATACGAGAACCGGCCCGACAATTCAATGCAGCGTCCCACATTTTTGGAGAGTGAACTGAAGATGGCAGACAATATTAACGTTCCCAGGATAGTGCTGGCAGCCCTTAAAGGAGGTGCGGGCAAGACTTTTATCACCGTTGGATTGGCCGCAGCGCTCCGGAGGAGGGGACTATCCTTGGCAATGTTCAAGAAAGGCCCCGACTATATCGACGCAGGCTGGCTCGGCTTGGCTGCCGGATGTAATTGTTACAATCTCGATGCCTATCTGTTCGAACAAGACGTTGTCACGGATTCGTTCCTGAAAAGGTGCGCTGGTAGTCAAGCAGCGCTCATTGAGGGCAATAGGGGTCTTTTCGACGGAGTCGACTCCATGGGTAGGTACAGCACGGCAGAACTTGCAAAGCTGTTGAAAGCGCCGGTCATAATAATCGTTGATGCAACCAAGATGACGCGGACAGCGGCAGCGCTTGTCCTGGGCTGCAAAGTCCTTGACCCCGATTTGGCAATACAGGGCGTAATATTGAATAGAGTGGCAGGCGCAAGACATGAAAAGGTGCTCGGTGAATCGATTGAGAATGTCTGCTCGATTCCGGTCCTTGGATCTGTCGGTAAGATAGCGGTTGAACATTTTCCTCAGCGGCATCTCGGAGTACTTCCATCACACGAGCATCCCCAGGCCCAGGGCTTTCTTGAAGAAGCCGCGGATGTTGTTGAGAGGAGTGTTGATTTGGATTGCTTGCTGGAAATAGCATCCTGCGCAGAAGTCCTTGCCCCAAGAGATGATCTGGAACTCTTCCGAGACAAGCCCGCTCTGTATGCCGGCCTGAAAATAGGCGTCCTAAAGGATTCAGCCTTCCAGTTTTACTACCCTGAGAACCTTGAAGTCCTTTCCGCTACCGGAGCGGAACTCGTCGAAATAAGTGCCCTTGAGCCTATGAGGCTTCCTCCAATAGATGCCTTGTACATCGGTGGCGGCTTTCCCGAAACCCACGCCGGCATTCTCGCTCAGAATTCAGTTTTCAAGGAGTCCATTCGAGATGCCGTTGAGGGTGGACTCCCCGTTTATGCCGAATGTGGCGGATTGATGTATCTGTCTAAGTCGCTGCGTATCGATGATAGGGTCTATCCTATGGTAGGAGTGTTCCCCGTTGACACGGTACTGGAACGAAAGCCTCAAGGGCACGGCTATATTCACGTAGAAGTATCTGGAATTAACCCGTTTTTCCAGATAGGGACCTCCTTGACCGGCCACGAATTCCACTATTCGTACGTTACACCAATCCGAGAGCACGATGCTTCGTATGCGTTCAAAGTACTGAGGGGACATGGCATGGATGGCATGCATGACGGTATATGCAAATACAATGCTCTGGGGACTTATGTGCATCTGCATGCCCTCGGTGCACCGCTTTGGGCCGATGGTATCCTGGCTCGTGCCAAGGATTTTAGCAAGGGACTCAACAAACATGGGAAATCGAACTCATTTGCATGATCAATACAATACAATACGAGCCATGCTAGGACCTGATGGGATCGTGGCCCAGTCGATAAGAGGGTATGAACATCGCAGACAGCAGATCGACATGGCCCTGGAAGTATTCAAATCCCTTCAATCAGGTGAACGTCTCATCATAGAAGCTCCCACCGGCACGGGCAAAACCCTGGCCTATCTGATTGCTGCTGCGTTGAGCCGCAAAAAGGTGGCCATATCCACGGGCACCAAGAACCTTCAAGAGCAGTTGTTCTTCAAAGATGTGCCCTTTGTCCGAAAAAACATTTTCCCTGGTCTCAAGACAGCTCTTCTCAAAGGCCGGGGTAATTTTGTCTGCCACTCCCAGATGAGGCGTTTTTTGCGGCAGCCTTACTTGCAGGCGAATGACGATTCCAATTCTTTGAAAGACATACTGGATTGGTACAGGGCGACTAAAGCCACCGGACAAGGAGATAGGGCCGAACTGGAAAACCTTTCGGACGATAACAATATTTGGCCGGAAATTTCCTCGAGCACTGAAACCTGCCTCGGTAAGAGATGTCCCGACAAAGAGGAATGCTTTGTCTTGAAAATGAGGGCCCGCGCGGCCGATTCCGACCTGATGATCGTCAATCATCACTTGCTCGCGTCCGATCTTGCTGTGAGAGAAGCCGGATTCGGAGAAGTTATTCCACGTTACGAAGCACTAATAGTGGACGAGGCACATGGGTTTGAAGACGCGGCGACCAAGCACTTCGGCTTTCACATCAGCTTTTTCAGGATAGCTCGTTTCGTCCGTGATGCCCGCTCCGAGCTGAACGAATCAAAAGTGTCCGACCAAAAGTTTCTCAAAGCCCTCAGCGAGGTAGAAGATAAGAGTAGACGTATCTTTGCCATTTTCCCTGATGTGGGCTCACAGGGGACACGATTCGGTCCAGTCGATCCAGAGGTGGCTGAAACCCGAAACATAATCTGTGGCAACCTGGACAGCCTTGCTTCGATGATTCGAAACTTACCCCAGGCAACGGAAGAACTGCGCGCCGTTGCTCGGAGAGCCAATGATATTAGTGCTGAAATCAAAACCACCCTCACTGACCAACCTTCAGGTGAATATGCGTGCTGGGCTGAGCGTCGCGAGAGAACCTTGATGCTTCATGCTTCCCCCGTGGATGTAGGCCCAATCATTCGCCCCACACTTTACGAAAAAGTCCCAGCCATCGTATTCACTTCGGCTACCCTGTCTTCCGGTGAAACTTTTGACTACTTCAAGGCTCGACTGGGATTAGATGGCGAGTTCCAGTGTTCTGAAATTATTTTGGATTCTCCATTTGACTTTGAGAGACAAACGATGCTTTACATCCCCAAGTCGATTCCTCAGCCCAACGATCCGGCCTTTTCCGATGCGATGGCCACTACAGTTTCTGAGATCTTGAAACGAACAAGGGGAAGAGCGTTCGTCCTTTTCACTTCGTATCGAAACATGGAATTGGTGTACAGGAAAGTTGAAGGGACAGTCCCTTTCCCCTTAATGATACAGGGTTCCCGTCCCAAGAGTCGGTTGCTGAAAGATTTTCGGGAAACACCTGGAGCGGTTCTCTTCGCCACCGCGTCGTTTTGGGAAGGAGTTGATGTTCAGGGGGAGGCTTTGTCGTGCGTTATTGTAGATCGCCTGCCATTCGCTTCTCCTAATGACCCAATAGTTTCCGCCCGGCTGGAAAAACTGAAGAATGAGGAGAAAGAACCCTTTTATTCCTTTCAAGTACCCATGGCCGTAATCAGTCTCAAACAAGGGCTTGGAAGGTTGATACGCACGGGCTCGGACAGAGGGATTCTTTGTATTCTTGATGTGAGGATCCTTAAGAAACCTTATGGTCAAGTTTTCTTCAAGAGCCTTTATTCGAGTCCGTTGCGCCATGACTATCGTGACATAGAATCGTTCTTTACCCAAAATAATGCTGGTCCTGAGACACAGACCAAAGGGGCAAAATCGACACGGCGAACAATAACACCTCGATCCTGAAGTGCAAGCCACAGTGCCATGTTCTCGTCATGGTCGAAGCGCGTTACAAAAACTTCATCCCCGGATGACACCGTCGCGAGAGCAGCGAATCAATCTCGACAAAACTCTTGCCAATGAATATAGTATGTTTCAATCGCCTGACAGCGGATAGATGAAGGTTTACGGTAACTGAATGATCACCGTTGAAAAAAGTCCGCGTGCTTTCGGGCAATTGGCAAATATCTAGGCATGGACAGAAAATTCTAACACAGACAGGAGGAAAAACATGAGCGGATCGGACACCAATGCAGTTGTAAGCGTATACGAAACCCACAATTTGGCCGAGAGCGCTGTCAAGGAACTTCAGAAGGCTGGGCTCGATATGAAAAGACTCTCCATTGTGGGCAAGGATTACCACACGGAGGAGCATGTAGCAGGGTACTACAATACTGGGGACCGCATGAAGGCCTGGGGAAAAATAGGGGCCTTTTGGGGAGGACTCTGGGGTCTGCTCTTTGGCGCGGCCTTCTTTGTAGTCCCCGGCATAGGTCCCGTTGCCGTGGCCGGTCCACTAGTAAGTTGGATCGTAGGTGCACTGGAAGGAGCTGTCGTTGTGGGGGGCGCGAGTGCCATCGGTGCAGGGCTGGCTAGTATAGGCATCCCCAAAGATAGTATCATCAAATATGAGACCCAATTGAAAGCCGATAAGTTCATTCTCCTATTCCACGGGACTGCCGAAGAGATGGAAAAAACCCGCGGCATTCTCGAGAAAACACAAGCCACTGAAATAAATGTGCATGGTGAATCGGCAAGCTAACCTTTTCCCCTAAATCAAGGCAAAATTCGCCAGGTCAACTCGGTAGCCGATCCGTTTTTCCAAGGAAATGAAATGATCTTGGAGCATGGCGTTTCTTGACATAGGTTATGCTGTGAAATTCATTGATACGATGCTTAGGAAAGGAGTAGTCGAAATGCGGTGGCGAAACAGTATGATCGGCATAATAGCATTTGTAATGGCTGTGATGTTAGCCTTGGTCGTCTGTTCTTCCGATCCCACGGCGGCCCAACAAAAGAAACCAAACTTCATCATGATCATGACCGACGACGTAGGTTGGGGTGATTTGGGATGCTATGGAGGTGGCGAGAACCGTGGTTGCCCAACGCCTAACCTGGACCGCATCACCTCAGAGGGCATGCGCTTCACAAACTATTATGGTCAGGCAAGTTGCACCGCAGGCCGAGCTTCATTCATTACAGGCCGGATTCCTATTAGGACGGCTCTTTCAACCGTGTTGGCTCCAGGCGATGCCAATGGCCTAAAAAAAGAGGATCCCACCATAGCCGAGGCCCTGAAAAACCTTGGGTACCAGACGGCTCAGTGGGGTAAATGGCATCTCGGTGACCGTCCAGAAACTTTCCCAACGGAGCACGGCTTTGATGAGATGCATTATATGCTCCCATATTACGCGGGCGTTTACGCATACGACTATCTGCCCTTGCAGCCCGATTTCCCGACACACAACAAGAAATTCATGGAGGCCTGGAGCAAGGTCAACCTCAGCCAGTGGGAAGGTAAAGCCGGAGAAGCCCCCAAGATTATGAAGAAAAAGTTTGGCTATGAGGACCTGGCGACTGTTGATGATATCATTCGTGAAGATGCTGCCAATTACATTAAAAAACACGCCAAGGACGATAAGCCGTTTTTCATGTACATCTGTTTTCTAAAGGTGCATAACCCTAACAATCCCTCCCCGCGTTTCAAGGGAAAATCACCGGGTGGCGGCCGCTATCTCGACTCGCTTATGGAGTTGGATGACAACTCTGGTCAAATAATGCAGGCCGTACGTGACGCGGGTATTGCTGAGAACACTCTGGTTGTATGGACCACCGACAATGGGGCATGGGTGGATGCCTGGCCCGATGCGGGTTACACTCCTTTCCGCGGCATGAAAGGGACCTCCTTCGAGGGAGGGTTCAGAGTTCCCGCGATGGCATGGTGGCCTGGGCATATAAAGCCAGGCACAGTGGCCAACCAGATTATGTCTCACATGGACTGGTGGCCCACCTTTGTCAAACTGGCTGGAGGAACTCCCCCTACTCGCATTTGGAAAGACAACTACGGCAAGGACATAGTCTTTGATGGAATTGAAAACAGCGACTTTATTCTGGGAAAAGGGCCATCCAACCGAGACCATTTTTTCTACATTAATGACTTGGCCTTTGGTGGCTTACGAGTAACCAATTTCAAGCTATTGTTCACTGCCAAAGACACTTGGCTTGGGCCTAATCTGAACCTGGCCTTTCCTGCGCTTTATAATCTCTGGTGGGATCCGGGCGAACAGTATGACGCTACTTTTAACGGGGCCGCTCCGACGCGGGGTGACCTGAAAACCTCTCCCGGGAGATACTCGGGAGAAGATCACGGTTGGATCGTCGAAATGGCGCAACCGTATTTCGACCAATTCTTTGGAGAACTGACGACGTGCCCGAACCGACCCACAATACCAACCGCCGGTTCCACAAGTCAGTTGGTAGATGAGTTTAACAACCCCCCTGGTCTGCAACGTCTCTTTCAGCTTCTGGAACCATCATCCCAGAAGAAGTAAGATTGTTTTCGTAAAGTCTGCTCCTGCGTGTTGAGGTTTAGAGTGATTGCCAAAAACTCTTGTCGGTTTGAGCAAGTTATAGATATTGGCTATCATTCCTCTGGATTCCGGCTTTCTCCGGAATGACAAAGAAGGGTGCGGGGATTACCGGAAAAGATGTGGCCTCCAGTAAGGGCCTTCTGTCATGCCGGACCTGCCTGTGCGTCGCACGCAGACAGGCTTGATCCGGCATCCAGTTTAAAAGGAGATGCTTTGCAGCCCCGCACATCAACTCTGATTCGGACAAGAATTTTGGCAACTGGTATATGCAAATTATCCTGATTCTATACGGGTGCTGAGTTCAAGAATATCGGCCTTTCGTGAAAGGCTCTGGGACCCATAATCAAGAATCGCATTGAATTCTCGTCTTGCATCCTCTATCTTCTTCTCCATTCGGGGCCTCCTGCTTTCGTATTGTTTGCTCACAATTCTTAAAGCATGAGAGGCTCCGTAGAACAACTAATATTCATAAGCTCTTATCTAAGACGGAAAAGCGCGGCACCCAACACCATAGTAATTCGGACGTGGCCGACCACGTCAAGCAATTCTTGATGGGTTGATTCCACTCAACATGGTGGTCGGCTATAACCGACTTTCAGTTATCAAGTTTCGGAGATCAAGAGATGCGCTGGTTCCGGTCCCACAGCAATATACCGAGAACTCATACGGAGGGACTGCTCAAAGGCGACTCATATCTGACCTATGCTATACGGGTCGAGGATAAAGCCTTTGACGTAATTGTCATAAGTCTTTCAGGCAAGATATTTGTGGACAACGCAGAACTCTTGCGCAGAGATCTTGTCCGGATCATTGAGTCCGGATCTCTCAAGAATGTGGTGATAGATCTTGCCAAGGTTGAATACTTCGACAGTTCTGGAGTGGCAGTCCTTATGGAGATGTTCCAGATTTGTGAACGGCTTAATAACTCATTCAAACTGGCCAATGTACCGCCGGGAATTCAGAGCCTGGTGGAACTAGTTGATTTCAAGGACGTTACAAATGCCCACGTCCTGCAGCCCAGATCTGAACCCAGTCTGATTATACAAATGGGGGAGGGGGCACAGAATGTGTACAACACGGGGAGGGACATCCTCGTCTTTATTGGTGGATCTGTAGAAGCTTTGATCAAGGACTTGACCAATCCCGGAAAGCTGCGTTGGGATAGTTTATCAAAACTAATCGAGAGATGCGGAACCGACGCGGTTCCAATAGTCGCTATTCTCAGCTTTCTCATGGGTGGGATTCTTGCATTTCAAGCCGCCATTCAATTACGCAAGTTTGGGGCAAACATCTTCGTGGCCGACCTTGTCGGGCTCTCGATTGTGCTTGAAATGGGGCCCCTAATAACCTCGCTGATCGTATCCGGCAGATCGGGCGCCGCGTTCGCGGCCCAGATCGGCACGATGCAGGTGACTGAGGAAATCGACGCCCTTCGAGTTATGGGTATAGATCCGATCCGCTACCTGGTCTCACCCCGCATCGTGGCTGTAGCACTGACGGTTCCATGCTTGACGTTGATCGGGGACCTGGTGGGAATCGTAGGAGGATGTCTGGTCGCTCAGCTCTCTCTGGATTTGACTCCAACTGCTTATTTCAACCAACTTCACAAAGTCCTTGAACTCTCCGACGTGGTCAAGGGACTGATCAAAAGCTTTGTGTTTGGGGTAGAGATAGCAATGATAGGGTGTCTGAGAGGATTTCAAGTTAGGGGTGGAGCTGAGAATGTGGGCTCTGCGACCACTTCAGCGGTCGTCACTTGCATCTTCGTGCTGACCGTAACAGACGCGCTGTTTTCAATGCTTTTCCACTATTCTCCCCCGGTGTGGAAATCTTGATGTGGGAAGGCTAAGCAGAGGGTAACTTGAGTGATGTTTCTGGAAACGGCGCCTCGAGGCTAAATGGATCGGCCTCAGCCCCAATCATCTCAGTCAGAAATCTGACGGTCGGATATGGGGATGAAATAATTTTGGAGGATGTCTCTTTCGACGTGTTTAAAGGCGAGGTTCTAGCTGTTCTGGGTAGGTCCGGATGCGGCAAGAGTACGCTTTTCAAGGCCATGATCGGTCTGGTCGAGCCTCGCACCGGTCAGGTTACTATTGATGGGCACAAAGTCGAGCACGTTACCGAAGGAGGCTCTGGAAGGATTCTGAGAAAGATAGGCGTGTTGTTCCAGTCGGGAGCCCTTTTCAGCTCCATGACGTTGGCGGAAAATGTGGCGTTTCCGCTGCGCCAGTACACTACTTTGCCGGAAAACAATGTCGAACAACTTGTCGCTTTAAAACTCATGCAGGTGGGGCTAGCGGGATGGGGAAAATACCTTCCCTCGGAGCTAAGCGGTGGAATGCAGAAGAGAGCGGCCTTGGCACGCGCCATGGCAATGGATCCCCCGCTTCTTTTTTTTGACGAACCCTCTGCCGGATTAGATCCTGTTACCAGTGCCGAACTGGACATTACTATACTGAGAATAACAGCCACAATGGGAACAACCATCGTTATGGTGACCCACGAACTTGCCAGCATTCTCAACATAGCCGATCGCGTGATCATGTTGGACGCAAAGGAAAAGGGTATTATTGCGGAAGGAAAGCCTGATGACCTCAAAAAATCCTCCGATGAATCACGGGTCAGAGATTTTTTCAACCGTTCCCCTGCCGGAAAGCGGCTCAGGAGTTCTACATGATTCACATTCGAAAAAACCGATAATCGTCATGGTCGATTTTCCTGATACAATATAAAAAGGATTTAAACGATCAGCCATGCACCATGCGAGTAGGAAAGTTCTTGCGTTATACGGATTGATAAGCCCATATTCCGATTGGCTAAAATATATGTGCTCACTTCCCGTCCAGACCGTTTCAGGATCAGACCATGTCAAGTCAGGCTCGTAAACTTAAAATAGGACTTTTTGTGGTGGCGAGTTTGCTGCTCGCTGTGGCGATAATTATCTGGTTGGGCGCTACTCGAATCTTCGAGCAATCCAACGTGGTAGTCGCCTATTTCACAGAGAGCGTTCAGGGTCTTGAGGCAGACAGCCCGGTAAAGTTTAGGGGAGTTCCGGTAGGGCGTGTCAAAGCCATTCGGATGGCGCCTGACGGTAGACTTATTGAAGTGGTCATGAGCTTGGGCCGAAACTTCAAGTTCACGGAAGACCTAGGAATCAAGATGAATTTGCTGGGGCTAACAGGGCTAAAGTATCTGGAAATGGACACTTTTAGGCCGGATCAGCCACGAGAGGCCATTGACATAGAATTTACCCCTCCCTACCGGGTCATTACCACTTACGCCTCTGACATTCGGGAAATTGGAAACGCATTGGAAAAAATCTTCCAGAAAATAAACGCGGTAGACGTTGAACGACTTTCCAATCACCTTTCCAAGGTTGCCGTCAAGCTTGACAGGATTCTGGCAGAGCCTAAACTCGATAGCATAGGCGCCGATGCAGCAGATGCCTTGAAGGAGATCAAAGAGACCGCAAAAAAATTCAACGAAGAAATGGCTCGAGCCCAACCAGCTAAGAATCTCACTAAAACGCTGGACAAAATATCAGAGTTCCTTCAAGAGAGTACTGAGACGATTCGTAGTGCAGACAGAGCCATAAGGAGAGCGGACAATAATTTCAATCGCCTAGGCCAGAAACTGGACCGCAGTGCGGACAACCTAACGGATTTCACCAGAATGATCAGAACGAAGCCATCGAGTATAATTTTTGGAGCAGACGAAAAAGCCGCCCCGAAGCGCTGACAATTGAACACAAGCCTCACTTGGAAAATGATGTCTAACCCAAGGAGTTCCATTACTTGGCTTTTGCGAATATTCCATTCCCCTGTTCTCGTGACGAGTCTAATTTTTCTTTTATGGAGTTGCGCCATATCCTCGAGAGACGCAGTAGTATACCACGCTCTTGAATACCCATCTCCGTCAAGAACCAAAGAGCCTCAGTCTCCAATTTCTGAGACTCTTATGATCTACAAGTTTCTTCTGTCCCCATCGGTAGAGAGCGATTCGCTGGTCATCTCAGAGTCTAAAGGGCAGGATCAGTTAGTGCGACTGCATAGGTGGCAAGAAAACCCTGCGGATATGGTTACCGATTTAATATTGCGAGATTTTCAAGAATCAGGGTTTTTCGGGACGACTGTGGACCAGTTGAGCAATACTCGTTACCGCTATGCTCTCGAGGGAACGATAACTAATCTAAGGGGCATTCTAAGAGACAATAAGGCTGTAGCGCTGATCGAGGTTGATGCGACATTGACTGATTTTGACCCCCCCGCGGGTGCGAAGAAGAACATTATGACTCGACGATACAGTATAGAGGCGCCGAGTTCAAAGTCAGATCCGGCATCTATTGTGCGCGCTCTTAACTTGGCCCTGAAGGATCTATCCGAGCGTCTCCGAAACGATGTGGGTGAGGTCCTGAGCAAGACCAGAAGGAGCAACAGCACTGATAAGGGCCCTGGATTGGGTAGTCGAGAATCCCCCCCTTGAGCCGCCCCTTTGGGCGTGCGTGTCCTCTTTCAACAGTCTGACAGGGAAAATATGTCGATCAGAACGCGGTTGGCAGTCATCAGCGTCTTGTGCATTGATTGGACGTGATATGAATCAATAGGGTCCGGATCGGCTGTCGGCCAATGGGCGGCGCTTCGCACTTTGGCCTTGAACGGTTACTCTTACGGCATTATGATCAATAACTGTCCAGAGGCAAATCAAACCGACATGGCCGAAGACAAGTTGACGGACAATTCTGAAAAGGGTTACTCTTCAATTTGGCTGTCGGCATTCCTTTGAGGATCAAACAGCAGGTTTAGTTATCTTTTTGTCTCAGGCAGAACAGGCCGGTAAAGCGGCTTTCTCGATTCGGGGCGAAACATGAAGCATATCCTGGTCGTGGATGATGAGAGACACATCTGTCAGCTCTATAAGAGTGATCTTGAGGACGACGGATACTGCGTAAGCACAGCAAACTCCGGGAAAGAGGCTCTGGATGTCGTAGAGGGAAACCCGCCGGATCTGATTGTTTTAGACATTCAGATGCCGGGAATGGATGGGATAGAGACTCTAGAGACGCTCATCGGTAGAGACAAGGGCATCCCAGTCATCCTGAACACTGCTTATAGCCACTACAAGGACGACTTCACCACCTGGGGAGCCGATGCCTACGTGATCAAATCGTCCGATACGTCTAAACTGAAAATGGAAATAAGAAGGTTGCTCAAAGAATGAGTCCCCAAAACTCTATGAAAAATACCCTGTGCGTGCTGATGGCTGGAGGGAAGGGAGAGCGACTTTACCCCCTGACAAAGGCCAGAGCCAAGCCGTCAGTGCGGTTCGGCGGCATTTACCGAATCGTCGACTTTACACTTTCAAATTGTCTGAATTCGGATATTCGAAGGATTTATGTTCTAACCCAGTACAGGTCTGTTTCTTTAGATCGCCACATTCGGTTGGGATGGAGCATTTTCAATCACGAACTCGGCGAGTTTATCGAGTGCGTGCCTCCACAACAACGGAACGTTGACCGATGGTATCGCGGGACCGCCGACAGCATTTACCAAAACATCTACATTCTTCAAAGAGAACGGCCTGAACGAGTCCTGATTCTCAGCGGCGATCACGTGTATAAGATGAACTACAATGAAATGCTTGCTTTTCACATGGAAAAGAAAGCCGAACTGACCGTGGCGGGAGTAGAGGTGCCGCGTTCTCAAGCCGCCGCCTTCGGCGTTATAGGTTGCGATAATGATTTCCGTATTACAACGTGGGAAGAAAAACCCCAGGACCCTAAACATGTTCCCGGCAAACCCGACACATCTTTTGTATCGATGGGAGTTTACATCTTTAGTACCGAGACCCTCGTGAAGAACGTGATCGCGGACGCCAAGGATACCGCATGTGCCCACGACTTCGGTAAAGATGTGGTTCCCAAGATGATTCGTTCCAACAGGGTATTTGTGCATAACTTCAAAGAAGCAAACAACGAAGAGGGGAGGTACTGGCGAGACATCGGAACCCTGGACGCGTACTGGGAGGCCAACATGGACCTCTGTTCAGAGACCCCACAGTGCAATTTGTACGATGAGAAATGGCCTATTCGGACTTTCCAGGAACAAGTTCCTCCAGCACGGATAGTCGCCTCGCGCGGAAATACCCCTCACGGTTACCTGAGTGGCAGTGTTGTAGATTCAATAATATCAGGTGGTTGTGTGATATCGGGGGCAACCGTGAAAACCTCCGTTCTTTCACCACATGTCAAAGTTATGCCCGGAAGTTCAGTGGAAAATGCTGTTCTCCTTGACGGAGCTTGTGTGGGGGAAGGGGCCCGAATCCGGAAAGTGATCTTGGATCATGATGTCTTGGTGCCGCCCGGCTTTGCAATCGGCTACGATGTCGATAAGGATAGGAGCCGTTTCAGCATATCACCCAACGGAGTGGTCATAGTGCCTCGAGGAATTAGCCTTATATAGGTAAGGGCGCTTGGTTGCCGGATATGACGGCTTTCAATGTTGAGATGAAAAATTAAGCTTTGTGAGGTTGCCATGCCCGATAAGTATGTGCGGGGTCGAAGACTGGGATACGGTGTTCAGCCGACGGATTTTGATAAATCGTCTCTTGTCCTCTTGTTCATTCACGGCAGCGGTGGTGACCGTGAAGATTGGCAGGGGCAACTTGATGGCCTGTCCACGCTGGCAGGAGTCATAGCACTAGAACTTCCAGGGCATGGGGCGTCGGATCCACCAGGAGAAACTAGTGTTCAGTCATATACCGACTGGGTGGTCGATTTCGTCTCAGCAATGAAGCTATCCAAAGTGTTTGTCATTGGGTGCTCGCTGGGAAGCGCTATTGCGCAGTTGATTGCGCTGTCCACTAGGCCGTGGCTGGTCGGAATAGGATTAGTGGGGGCAGGTGCTCGACTCAAAGTGCATCCCGCTGTTCTGGATGGCCTTCGTCGGGACAAAGAAAAAGCCCTGGCCATGCTTGCTGACTATTGTCTGTCTCCCGCTACGGGCCATCCTCTCCGGCAGGAAATAAGTCAGAAATTCCTCCTCGCTGATCCGGAGTTGATTCACGGGGATCTTAGTGGATGTAACGAATTCGACGTATTAGATCAAATTCAAGCAATTAATATACCCACGTGGATCATCGTCGGGCAAGATGACAGACTCACCCCTCCAAAATACGCTCATTTTCTTCACAGTGCGATCAGCGGGTCTGAGCTGGCCATGGTCCCTGATGCAGGACATCTGGTGATGATGGAAAAACCGAGTGAATTTAACAGGCGCCTAGCAGATTTCTTGGCACGTCGCGCATTGCTATGATCAACACTGATTCAGAACGAGGTAGTTCGGAAGCTTCCAGAATCAAGTCCTCCAACATGGAACACTGGGGAACTCTTGGTCGGTATACACACGCGTCTCAAGTGTTCGTGATTTCTCGCAACAGGTCGATGTCATCGAGCATCATGCCGGCCCCTCGAGCCACAGTCGAAAGCGGATCGTCAGGCACTATGACAGGGACTCCGATCTCGCGACGCAATCGAACATCCAATTTTTTCAAAAGCGCACCGCCTCCAGTCAGAACTATCCCTGTATCAATAATGTCCGCTGCCAGTTCGGGTGGGCACTGTTCCAGGGCCAATTTTACGCTGTCCACCATGGAGTTGACGGATTCCATGATAGCCTGGGTCACCTCGTTGGAATTGATGGTTATAGTCTTTGGAATACCATCCATGAGGTCTCTGCCCTTGACGTCCACTTCTTCCGATTCGTCGTCCAGGTAGGCTCGTCCCACTAGGGTCTTTATCTGTTCTGCAGTCGACTGTCCTATAAGCATGCTGTAGGTTTTTCTTATAAAATTGAGAATGTCATTATCCAGCTTGTCGCCTGCTATCTTGCTGGAATTACAATACACGACACCGGTGAGGGAAATTATGGCTACCTCCGTAGTCCCTCCGCCTATGTCCACTATCATGTTGCTCATAGGCTCGGTTACCGGTAAACCGGCGCCCATGGCAGCAGCCATGGACTCCTCGACGATGAAGACCTCATGTGCACCAGCGTTTAGAGTGGCATCGCGGACTGCCCTGCGTTCGACAGGAGTAACCCCTGACGGGACTGAAATTATTACTCTAGGCCTTACGAACGCTTTTCGACCATGAACCTTCTGAATGAAATATTTCAACATCAGGCTTGCCATCTCAAAATTGGCTATGACGCCCTCCCGCAAAGGTCTGAACACCTCAATCGAGCTGGGGACTTTACCTATCATCTTCTTGGCGTCTGCACCAATCCAGACCTCGGAACTTCGGCGTCCTTTCTTGCGAATAGCGATCACCGACGGTTCGTTCAAGACAATTCCCTTGCCTCTTACGTACACGAGAGTGTTCGCAGTGCCCAAGTCGATCGCAATGTCCTTTGAAATTCTGGATGCTATAAGATTAAAAAGCATCGACAGCCTTCCCTGAGGCTTGTATTGAAGCTGGTCAAAAGTAACGAAGAGTTTCCATACGTGTTGAAAGATATGCTTGAAAAAGTCGGACCCAACTACATCAAAGGTTCTCGTACATTTTATACTGTGGCGCTTTGGACCATTTTCCCCAACGTCGGTGGCGATTCATTGACTGCTGGACTTGATAAGCGAAAAAAATACACCCGAAAGGAAACGATCCGACAGCAAACTTCAACTGCATGATTCAGCTTAGAGCTTCACATCTATTATCGAATTCTTCTTCAACTCTTCTACCCAATCTTTCATACGACCTTGAATCTTATCGTTTCTCAAAATAGAAATCACTTTATTTCTAACCAGTTCGTACTCTTTTTCATCCGCGGGAGATAGTATCCCGGATGGTTTCTTGGGTTGAGAGCCTGTCTTCCCAGACTCGGGCTTGCTCGGTACTCTATCTTTCTGTTCGATTTCGTCCGTAGATTCAGATTCCTGCTTTTGGCTTGAGCGAGTATCCCGTTGTTGATATGCTTCCTTCCAGCGCTTTTCTAGTTCTTTTCTCGTCTTCTCGGGAATAGGGACTTTCTTCACTTGCCTGCCTTGAGCGTTGGCAAGATAGAAAAGGATGATGGCATCTTTCGTTTTGAGAGGAGGCGTAACGTCTCCGGGCCTCATCCTCTGAACCATATTCTGCAAGCCTGGAACCATGTCTTTATAGTCCAGGAATCCCAGATCTCCTCCATGCTTGGCATTAGGATCCTGTGAATACTTTTGTGCAAGCTTCGCGAAATCACCGCCGGTCATCGATTCTTCGAAAATCCTTTTTGCCTTATCCATGAGCCGTTGGACTTCTTTCTGTTTGGCATCCCCAGGCACCTTCAGGGTGATCTGTTTTAGCCTTATCTTTCCGCCGACAAAGATTTCCTCGTGGGTGGGAATATTGGGCTTGACCTGTTCCTCGGGTGGCCTCGCCGGTGTCAAGGCTTCCAACAGCTTCTTGTACTGGTCTCCTATTCTGTCGCGGTTTGCCAAGAAGTATTTTTGGGCGTCCTCTTCGCTTATAGGGACTTTTCTGCTTACTTCACTTTCAATGAGTCTCGTCACCTTGAATTGTCTGGTCATTATTTTTTTGTAGTCCGAATAAGTTAAATCATTTGACGCAAGAAAAAGGACAAATTGATCGTGGGACAGATTATTTCTCTTCCTAATTGATTCAATTGAGGCTTCGACAGCCTTGTCATCCAGGTTCATGCCTTTTCTGGTAGCCTCCTGTTCGAGCAATCGGATTACGATCAGTTCATCCAATATCTCTCTTTCCGTGGGCCATTTTCCTGGCGGAATCACTCCGAGAGGGAGGTTAACGATACTTCTCATGAACGGCTGTTTGTGTTTTTTGACGTCCGATTCCAGTATGACGTCATTGTTGACCACAGCCACTACTCGGTCGGAGTAGACACTCGATCTAGCCGCCTGAACACCATACGTGGAGACGATAACTGAGAAAATCAGAAGAAAAATGGACGCTTTCATGGTCGGTATTCCGTGTGTGTATACAGAAATGAACTTTGACGGGGGAAAAGACGGCTCATAGTCGCCCAGTCTACTTGCTGGTCCACGATTGTTCTCCACCCCTCGTCGGATTGCCCAATCGAACCTGGTGGCATTCGGGCTTTCCAAAAGCTGCCACAAAACCTTGTGAAATGCCATAGTGTAGTCGAGCAGTTCCACTTGTAGTCAAAAGTCATGCATTTTTCAACCCGATGCCTTTTATGTTCTTGTGTGTCCGCTGTATTCGAGGTGGGGTGGGGAGCCCTGAAGTTCCCTCCACCATGGTACCGCTCAGTACTCCAAGTACATCTACACACCTTTCAATCCTGTCACGAGCGTTAACGTCGCCAATCCGGTAGGCTAAACGATCGCCGGGCAGCAACCTTGCCTTCATATCACTTTGAACCCATTTTACAAGAGCCTCCGGACTCAAAGGAGAGTCGGAGTCAAAAGTAAAGACCAAATCTTTCCCGTTGTAATCCAACCGAACAGCCCTGATCTGTCTCATCGCGAATCTAATACGCATGACATGGAACAGGTTAGAAACTTGTGCCGGTTCTTTTCCGTAAAGGTCAAGTATTTCATGTTCGATTTCAATAAGTTCGGAATGTTCTGTTGCTCTGGAGAGCCTCTTGTACAGATTCATGCGTTGTCTGGAATCAGGAACGTAATCTTCGGGTAGACGAGCTTCCAATTTCAAACCAATTTCAGGATCTATCCTAGAAGCTGTTGGTTCTCCTTTGATTTCCCTGACTGCTTGTTCGAGAAGGTCCAGGTACATCTCGTATCCGACCTGAGCCACGTGTCCTGACTGTGAGGTCCCCAAAATATTTCCCGCGCCTCGAATCTCCATATCCCTCATGGCAATCCTGAAACCCTGCCCGAGACTTGAATGTTCCTGAATCACGGACATTCGCTTTACGGCGTCCTGAGTCATCAGAGTTTCCGGAGGAGTAAGCAGGTAGGCGTAAGCACGAGTATTCGACCGACCGACCCTACCGCGGAGTTGATAAAGGTCTGCAAGACCGAAAGTGTCTGCTCGATCAATAATAATCGTGTTTGCGTTCGGTATGTCAAGGCCGGATCCTATTATGCTCGTACAGACCAGCACATTTAACTTGCCGGTTACAAATTCGTACATTACCTTCTCAAGATCGCGGTCTGCCATGCGCCCATGTGCAACCGCAACTCGTGCTTCCGGCACCAGGCTCTTGATCGAAGCGGCTCGCCTGAAAATAGTCTCAATTCTGTTGTGAAGATAAAAGGCCTGTCCCCCTCGATTCAATTCTCTCGAGAGAGCCTCTCTTACAACATCGTCGGACTGCTTCATTACATGAGTCCTTATGGACTTCCTGTTGGTCGGGGGTGTTTCTATCACTGAAAGGTCTCTAATGCCTGTAAGGGACAGATTCAACGTTCGTGGGATCGGGGTGGCAGTCAATGTGAGCACATCGACTTGGGCTTTGTATTGCTTGATTCTCTCTTTGTGAGCCACCCCGAATCGATGTTCCTCGTCTACGACTAAAAGCCCCAGCTCTCGGAAAGCTATGTCCTTGTTGAGGAGTTTGTGAGTGGCGACGATCAGATCCAATGTACCGTTATTGAGGTTGTGGATGATCTGTCTTTGGTCCGTCACAGTACGAAATCGAGACAATACGTCCACGTTGATCGGATAGCTCTTAAATCGACGCTTGAATGTTTCGTAATGCTGTTGGGCCAGTACCGTAGTCGGCACTAGCACAGCTACCTGCTTACCGTCCATGATTGCACGAAAAGCTGCTCGAAGAGCTACTTCCGTCTTTCCGTAACCCACGTCTCCACAGACGAGGCGATCCATGGGCATGTCCGAATCCATTGATTCCATTACATCCTGGATCGCCCTAGCCTGATCAGGGGTCTCCTCGAATTCAAAGGATGCTTCGAAACCAGCCAAAGTATCATCAGGCGGCGAGTACGATTTACGCTTGGCGATCTGTCTCTTGGCAAATATTTGGAGCAGTTCATTGGCCATCTCCCGAATCGCTTTTTTTACTTTGGCCTTTGTCTTCGCCCAGCCTTTGCCGCCTAGACGATCAATTGCAGGCAGAGCTTCCGACGCTGAAATATATTTCTGAATTACGTGAAGACGATCAACCGGCTGGTAGAGAAGATCACCGCCAGCGTACTCAATTACCATGACTTCGCCGGGAATGCCCTCGAACTCTTTATGAGCCAGCCCTCGAAAAATCCCAATTCCGTAATCCTCGTGAACAACCGGATCGCCTTCGGCCAAATCAGTCAGAGAGGAGATGAAGGCCCCAGCGGCGCGTTTTTGTGTATGAGCCCTGACCCTGGTTCCAAAAATTTCCTCCTCAGTGAGGATTATGAGCCTCGCCTCCTCCATGCGAAAACCAGAGGAAAGCGGTCCCACATAAAGTCGAATGCCCGGAGTTGGATCTGAGTCAAGGTTGCATAATTCAAAACCGAGTCCTCTAAAATCGAGACCAAGGTTGTAAGGTTCCAGGAGGTTCAAAAGTCTGTGGGCCTGACCCTGGGTATGGCTGACCATGAAAACTTCGTTTCCGTCATTTCTCCATTCCTTGAGCCTTTTGACCAGGCCCGCCATTCCTGAGTCGTATGTCTGGGATTGCAGAAGGTCTTTCCTTATATCACTGTTGGAGTCGCACTTGATCCTGTGGCCGATCCTATGTCCCCCTTCCATCTCAAGTTCAGACATGACCACGACGCGAAAGTCTTTGAGACGTCTCAAAAAATCTGATCGAGAGAGATAAAGCTCCGCCGGTTCCGGAACCGGCAGTCCATCATCATAGGCCGATTGAAAACCTCTCGATATTTCTTCCTGAAAGTCTTCGAAAGCTGTTCCTATGGTATTCTCATCCGGCAAGACGATGGTAGAATCATGGGGTATGTAATCAAAAAGCGATTCCAGAGGAGAACATAGGTACGGCAGGTAGTATTCGGCTCCAACAAACCTTATGCCCTGTCGCAAATCATCCAATAGCCTTTGCCTGACACGCTTTTCCACACCTCTTTCTTCACAAATCGAGAGAAGCCTTTCAGCTCCAAACTGTCTCTCTGTCTGATCCGCGATAAACATGTTCACCGGCCCGATGATGATTTCGGCAACCTGCTCTCTCGATCTTTGATTCGCAGGATCGAAAGACCGAATCGATTCTATCACATCTCCCAGTTGTTCAATTCTGATCGGGTAGGTATACAATGGTGTGTATATGTCTATAATGAAGCCTCGTAACGAAAAATCGCCAACGTCTTCGACCAATGGGGCGCGGGAGTACCCAGCTTGAACAAGCTGACGAGCAAGTTCATCCCGATCAAGGTCTTGTCCCACAGACAGAGAAGAAATCGAACGGCCAAACATACTCCGGGGAATAATCTTTCTGACAAGGGCGTCCAATCCAACAGACATCACTCTGGGCAAATGCCCTTCAGCCAGCCTATAAAAGACAGCCATTCGCTCTTTCCACACATCGCTTTCGTATCCCGCAAACGAGTACGGGAGAAAGTCAGAGGATGGATATGAAACTATGGCATCCCGTAGAGGATAAATAGATTGTTCTTCATCACCATGAAAGAAACGAATGTCCGATGCCGACGCGGCTGCCTTTTCTCCGTCGGTATGGATAATCACGGTTGTCCCTGAACCACTTCTGAGGGCGGATGCGATCATGAACGATGGAGCTGAGCCCTGCAAACCGTATATTCCTCCGTTGTCTTTGGATCTCGTGAGGAAGTCTAGGGCCTGGCGGAAGGGTGTGAACAGGGAGCCGGTCAACGAATCAACTCTCTCCGAATGATAATGTTAGCGAGCAGTAAAGACTTCTTGTACAGCCTATCATATACACGCATTCAACAAAAGCGGTTCGGTCCCATTGACTTAACGTTACTGATCCGCTATCCATGAGACCCGATGTACAACACAGAGTTGCGGTAATGTGCCAAAAAAAGTTGTGAGGTAGGGCCTTGGCCGAGAAGAAAATCACGCGGAAAGAACTGCTCAAGGAACCTGATGAATTCTTGACCTTGACCGGGAAATCAATCGTTTATTTTCGAAAGCATCCCCGCCAAGTCACCATTGCAGGCGTTGTGTTAGCGGTCTGCGTGGTCGTTGGCGCCGGGATTTATTCTTACAATAACTACCGAGAGAAACAAAGCCACGAGGTGTTTCAGAGAGCCGCCGCTGCTTACCACTCTCTCGTTCAATCCGACGAAAATGTGAACCCCGAAAAACTTGACTACCTCTTCAACACATTCGAGCAGGCGGCAAAAACATATCCATCCATGCCCGCAGGAGAACAGGCTTTGTTGTATACGGGGCACATCCTATTTAAGAAGAAAGACTACAAAGGCGCCCTGGAACGATATAACCAAATGCAGTCAACCAGCCTCGTGAAAAAGGGGCTTGGTCAGTTGGTATTGTACCATATAGGCAGGACTAGATTGGCATTGGATGATTATGAACAAGCAGTTTTGATCTTCGACCAGCTTTCGAAAGACACGAATTCTCCTTATCGCCGAGAAGCTTACGCCTCCATCGCCAGGATTTACGAATTGATGAACAAGAACAAGGAAGCGGTTCAGGCCTACCGCCAGTATTTGAAGATATTTCCAGAAGCACCTGATGCGGCATTTGTGAGGGCCAGAATCGCGGATCTCTCGGCGCAGGGATAAACAAATTTATTAAAAATGACATGGTTTCAACTTGGTAACACCGATTTTCGTGTAAATGTCCCCATTTTGAGAAACTATGTCCTCTTGATGATCACCTCCATGTCTGATACCCAGACACTGAAAGACGAGTTCTCTACATTAATTAGGTAGAAGCCATGTTGCTCTTGGACTTCAGGGCTGAAAGCATTCTCGGCTAAAAGCTCATCCAGAATTTTCCTGACCTCTGTAAAACCGAGATCCTCAAAAAAAACTATTGAGAATGCGCGGTCAGCGTGCAAGAAGGGCATAGTGTCCATAGGTTAATCTCTCCGAGCGACCATAGACCAACCTCTCGGCCAGGTCAACTTCTCACAAAATGGCGTTGTTGTCTCTTGACAGCCCCAATAATAGTCTGTAAAAGTCAACCGGGGGGTGAATTTTTCGCTCTCATTGCGGAGTGGGATTGGTGAAAGGAGGAGTGGACATGACCAAAGCGGAACTCGTGGCACGTATCGCAGAGGAGGCAGGCATATCTAAGAAGGCTGCCGGATTGGCTCTGGAATCAGTCGTGAAGGTGATTCACGATGTGCTAAAAAATGGTGACAAAATAAGGATTAGCGATTTAGGTACATTTAGCGTGGTGAAAAGAAAGGCCAGGAAGGGTGTAAATCCCCGTACGGGCAAGCCAATAAAGATACCGGCCACTACGGCCCCTAAATTCGCTTCCGCTAAGGCTCTGAAGGACTCAGTCAGGAAGTAATTTTCCTCCTCGGTCGGTCTTCCGGCGCCGTAAGCCTCTCAGGGAACGGAAAAACCCTACAGCCCGCTCCCGCGATTTCAGAATGTGGGTCTGAGGTCGGAAGCCGCCTTTTCGGCTGTTGTTCGCAAATCATGGTGTCCGGTTACTCGGCGCTTGTGAAAATGCCGGAGTACACTGGATTTTCGGCTGAGCACTCGATGAAAACCGAATCTTCTGTGCGCACCGATACTAATTCTGATAAGGACCGCAAGACGTAGTGCGGTCCTTATTGGTTTATTTGAGGCAAGATGAAGAAATCTTGGGTAGCCGTTTTTCTCTTCATCGCACTTTTCCAGGGTTGCGCGGCCTTGACCGAAGGTCGATTCGTCGGCCGAGATGGAAAAGAAAGCCCTTTCCAACCTCAATCACGAGAAACTTTCGAACCACCTCCAAATCCGGTCTTAAGGTGACGCCCTGCCCAAAGTCATAGTACTCGAGGTTTGTCAAACACCGGCCAGATGAAGCTCTACGCGGCAGCCAACTGTGATTTAAGATAATTCCCTTTCAACTTCCTTAAGGCGGCTCTTTCTATCTGTCGTGCCCGTTCCCGCGTAATTCCAAAGTGCTTGCCAAGTTCCTTTAAGGTAGCAGGCGTCTCTGAAAGGAGACGATTTTGAACTATGTATTTCTCCCTCAAATTCAGTGTTTCCAGCGCTCGGTCGGCCCACGTTTTCAGATCCAACCGTTCCTCAAGGTCCGATAGCGACTCTTCCTGGTCAGGTGAGTCGTCCTTAAGGATATCAGCAAATGAGTCACGCGATTGCTCCCCTATCAAGTCGTCCAGTGAAAGATCATGTGCCCTCAAACGTGCCGACATGTCTATTACTTGGTCTTCTGTTACGTTTATCTTTTGGGCAAGTTTAGAAACGTTTTCAACATGATCATCGTAATCACGGAACTCCGGCAGATCTGAAATCCTGTAAAATAGTTTTCTCTGCGCCTGAGTGGTACCCATTTTTACCAATGACCAAGACCTTATGATGTAGTTTTGTATGTAAGCCCTGATCCACCATATTGCATAAGATATGAGCCTGTAGCCCTTGTCAGGGTCAAATCTTTCCACAGCCTTCATTAGTCCTATGTTGCCTTCTTGGACAAGATCCATGAGCCTCACGCCGTAATTCCGGTATCCCAGTGCGACCTTGATCACGAACCTAAGATTTGCCGTTATCAGAATTTGGCCGGCCGTGCCGTTCCTGTCATTCCTGTATTCCATTGCGAGTTCGTTTTCCTGTTCTCTGCTCAATACAGGATATCTTTCAATCTGAGACATATATATTCTCAGACCATCGGTCTCGACTGGATGGTTCATGCACGCACCTCCATCAAATGGTTGTGAATCTTTCAAAAAAGTATGATGCCGCAGCGGACAAAAGGTTTCACAATCCCCTAAGGAAATCCGGACATCTTAGGTCGACTCGCTAAGGAAAGGTGGGTTCAGAAATGCGGGAAGTCATGAAAATACCGGCATCATGAGACACTGAAGACAGTTCCTCTCACACTTTCAAACCATTTGCCAAACGCAGGGCGGTTATCTCGACATTGCCCAGGCTAGTCCACATGTGGAGGCGCTGGACATTCAGAGCAGGCCTCCTCTTTTTTTTCATCGTCATCGCTGGATGTTTCATATTCCCTCATTCCACGGGAAAGTTCGTCCAGCCTTTGGTTCACAAGAAAGTTTATGGTACCCTCCGGATAGTTACCCTCATCATCCGGCGATCCGGCAGGAACTCCGGTCAGCAGTTCGATGCCTTCGTCCACATGGTCCACCGCCCATACATGGAAAGTCTCGTTCTTTACCGCCTCAACCACCTCGGAGTCCAGCATCAAATCACCAATGTTACGTCTGGGTATTATTACTCCCTGTTCTCCTGTAAGTTCCTGTGCACGGCATACCTTGAAAAAACCCTCGATCTTATGGTTTACGCCTCCGATAGGCTGAATTTCGCCGTGTTGATTGACACTGCCCGTCACTGCCATACCTTGGTTGATGGGGATACCGGAAAGTGAACTCATCAGACAGTACAGTTCGGTAGATGACGCTGAATCGCCGTCAACGCCGGAGTAGGACTGTTCAAATGTGATGCTGGCGGTCAGGTTCAAAGGTTTGTCCTGAGCAAAGCGAGACCGCAGAAAACCGGAAAGAATCAGAACACCCTTGTCATAAGTATGGCCGGACAATTCCGCTTCCTTTTCAATACTTATGATTCCTGATTTTCCCATGCTCGTCTTGACCGTTATCCTGGAAGGACGTCCAAACGAAAATTCCGGTAAACTATAAACAGCTAACCCATTAATTTGGCCTACCCGTTCCCCTTTCGAATCAACGATAATAATTCCTTCTTCAATGTATTCCTGTATCTTATCTTCAATCATGTTAACACGTTCAATGCGTTCTCTGTTAGCCTTTTCCACGTGGTGAGAGTTTATAACCTCGGAACCAGCCTCCCGTGCCTTGAAATCCGCTTCTCTCAAGAGATCACCAATTCGTTCGAACTGCGCCGTAATCTTGTTCTTTCGACCTCCCCACCTGATAGCCAACTTCGCTATGGCTTCCACTCCCGAGGCGTCACAGGGAAGAAGGTCTTCTTCGGAGCATATCCTGGAAATGAATCCCACGAGCCTGTTTACGTTCTCAACACTGTTGGGCATCCTCGAGTCGAAATCAGCTTTGATCTTGAAAATCTTTCTAAAATCCTCGTCGTACCAATGGAGTAGATCGTAGAGTTCCGGATCTCCGATCATGATCACCTTCAAACTGACGGGGATTTTCTCCGGCTTCAGGGCCGAAGCGAAGAAGAAACTGAACGGATCAGATTGTATTTCCATAACACTATTTCTAAGGGTCCTCTTCAGGGTTTGCCAGACTCCAACTTCCATAAGAACATCTTGCGCGTTAAGAACAAGGAAGCCCCCGTTGGCTTTCAGTAAACTGCCGGCTTTAATGTGTCGGTAGTCGGAGTACCAGATACCGTGTCGGTCCATTACTCTATCAACTGATCCGAAAAGATTCCGAAACGATGGGGTGGTTTCGACCACCACAGGGGGTTTGTCAGTGTCTGAATTGTCGATAAGGACATTGACCTCGTAATCGCTGAATTCTGCCGGGTCGGGAGGTACCATCATGGGAGGACCAGGAGTTTCTCCTGATGGAGAAGATGGTACAAGCCTGGGCCTGAACCTTTCCAGGTGGCCCATTGTGTCAGACTCAACTTCGTCCAAGTACGTGTTGACAGCTTCTGTTTCGTACTCTTCTCTAATCGCGTCGAGCAAATCTTTGAGTAAAGGCTGTACCGAATCTTTGGCTAATTGTTCCAAATCCTCCTGGATTGTTTTGTCTATGTCTCGTGCAGCCTTAAATATTTTTTCCATCTCCTGAGAGAGTTCTCTGTATTTACCTTTTATTTTTTCCAATTCTTCAGCCGAGAACTTTCCTTCATCGACCAGTGCTTCGAGCTGTTCAATCTTCATAGGGTTGCCCACAATTACAGGGGCAAGATCAGGTCGAGTAAAGGGTCCAACCTGGACCTGCACCATCATAAAATTCTCGGAAGTCACCTTGTTCTCAAAGTTCTTGAACAGAGCCTTTTGAGCCCCCATGTGGCGACTGACTATCTCATTGCGAGCTGCCTGGAACTCTTCACTCTCGAATATTGACGGGATTTTCTTTTTGAGAGATCCTATGAGATCCCCAATTTGCTGTTTGAATCTGGAACCCTTGCCGGAGTCAATAACGAGCAGACGCGGCTGATCAGGATTCTTAAAATTGTTCACGTAGCAAAGGTCCTTAGGAACAAGACCTCCCACGTTGCGTTCTTCCAGGAGTTTCTTCACGGTCGCTGTACGACCCGTCCCGTTAATACCGGCCACGTAGATATTGTAACCGTGACTCTTCATCGAAAGCCCTAGTTGGATTGCCTTTACGGCGCGATCCTGGCCCACGATTTCGTCCTGAGGCTCTATGGCGGCCGTGGTACGGTCGATTATTCCGTCGGTAGGTCCCAGCCAAGTCAGTTGCTGCCAACCCAATCGAAGTTTTTGTTTTAGCTCGGTCATACTTCAACTTCCTATCCAAAAATTCTTTTGGGGATCTCCGCCCGCATCTCGATCTGTCGTGATCCGGTTTCCCATTTACACCAAAAAGGCCACGAACGAAAGCCGATACCGAAGATTGATATCAACCATGCCCATTGGTCTGGCTCACTCTTCAGTCGCCGGACCGAACAGAATCCTGTCTACCAGTTCCACAATGCAATGGCCTACTATCAGATGCACTTCTTGAATTCGTGGTGTAGTTCCACCATCGACAACGAGATAATAACGACAATACTGCCTCATCGGACTGTCAAGCGGTCCTCCGAGACCAACGGTGATCAAGCCGAGTTGCTGGGCGGTCTTGAGACCCCGAATCACATTGGGCGACTTGCCGGAAGTGCTGATCCCAAGAGCGACATCTCCAGTTTTCCCTATGGCCTTTATCTGCTTCTCAAAAATTTCTTCAAAGCTGAAATCGTTACTTATTGCGGTCAACACGGAGGTGTCTGTTGTAAGGGCCACAGCAGGTAGAGAAGGCCTGTCAATCATGTAACGGTTCACAAACTCTGCGGCAATGTGCTGAGCGTCAGCCGCAGATCCACCGTTTCCAAAAAGGAGCAACTTGTTTCCTCGACCTAAGGCGGCCGCTAAGCTCCGCGCTGCCTCTTCCAGGGTATCAAGGTTCTGATCCAGGAAAGTCTGCCTAATCCTGCTTCCCTGGCTGAAAATGTCCAACACATGTCTTTTCAACGCCTCACCTCTTCTTCGAGTCCTCGCGCCCACGACGGTGATCGCCTGTACTTATCATACTACCAGTCGATAATAAATCGGTAATACTACGAAACTAACCTAAACTTAGGCAATCGCGGCCAGCCGTGATATTATGTGCTCAGATTCTCGTGAAGGCAGGAGAGAGAAGTGAACGTTTTCTCCACAGGTCCCAGAAGGGTATCTTTCCCGAAATGGACGTAACGGATACCCCAAGCCATTCCGGAAGAACATTCCAGCGAGTGACATCTCACATGACCGTCAGCACAACGTTGTAGGAGCACGGCTGTTTCCAATGAGTTTCGAAAAAAACGACATTATTGATTACTACGACAATCGAAGAATCTCATGCGGCCTGGTCTTGGAAGCCGACGACAGACGGCTCAAGATTCTCAACGACCAGGGAAAAGAAATCAGAATTGCTGCCGGTAGAGCATTGATAGGTGGGCGGGATCCGCAATTTCCTCTCATGGGTAGTCGGGACGAACAGGTCTTGCGGCTCAGGCAGATCTCCGGATTGAGGGAAGATCTCAAAAATAGTGTGAACTTAAGAGAACTTTGGGATGTTGTAGCTCTTGAAACACGTGAGATTGACATCCAAGATCTCAGTGAACTGTTTTTCGGCCCGACCAAAGACCATCATGGTGCCGCATCCCTGCTCAGAGCCATATTTGAAGACCGAGTATATTTTAAAATCCGTCCCGACGCGATCGAAATCCCAACCCCTGAGCGAGTAGAGCAAGCACTCATACAGAGACAAAAGGAAAGAGAGCGCGCAACTTTTTCAGCTCAGTGCGCAGATTTCCTGGCTGTACTGAAGGAGTCGACAGATCTCAGAGCGGAATTGGCGCCTGAAGGGCTGCTCACCCTGCTGGAGGAGGCTGCTCTTCAGGGGTCTGAATGGAAGGATTTCAAGAACGTGAAGGATCTTTTCTCACAGGCAGGCCTTCCAAGTCAGTGGAGTCCGCTGAGCGTTCTGGTGAGACTTGGCGTATGGGACGAGGACGAGAATATTCGCCTGCGTGCGGAAAAAATACCTGTTGATTTCACTCCTGAGGCAGAAAGCCAGGCGATAGAGGCCTCGGAAAAACCCTTACCGGCCAATGTTGAAGATCTAAGTGATGAGAAGTCGATCACCATAGACTCGTTGACAACACGCGATCTGGACGACGCCCTTTCCCTTTCATATTCCGGCGAGGACTACGTCGTTGGTATTCATATAGCGGATGCTGGACATTTTGTGGAACACGATTCCCTGCTGGACCTGGAAATTCGCCAAAGGGCGGTATCCATATACTTGCCCGAGCAGACAATCCCCATGATTCCGCCCGTCCTGTCGGAGGAAGCCGCAAGTCTCGTAGCCGGAGAGGTGCGCCCCGCCGTAAGTATCATGGCCACGTTTGGGCCTGATTTGGTTCTTAAACATTATAGGATAGTTCAATCGGTCATACGTGTATCCGAACGGCTTTGTTATGAAGAAGCTGATGAGAGAATACTGAATCGTGACTCCGAAGAGGCGGCGATGTTCGCCATCGCCTGTGCAAGTAGGAGACGTAGGGTTGCAGCACGCGCCTTGATTTTTAAAGATCCGGAGATGTATGTGCATGTCGGGGAAGACAAGACCGTAGAAGTGGACATTCGCGATAGGGAGTCTCCATCGCAGGTCTTGGTTTCAGAGTTGATGATTCTTGCCAACAGTCTGTTTGCACAATTTCTCATAGAAAGGAACCTCCCAGGCATCTTTCGAAGTCAACCCCCGCCGTTGGAAAAGGTTGAATTAGGCGAAGAATACGACCCCGTGCTTTCTTATCGCTGCAGGAAAACTCTCGCGAGGGGAGATATAGGAACTTCTCCGGCTTCCCACGATACACTCGGGCTCGATGCCTACACCACGGTCACGTCTCCCCTGAGGCGATATCCAGACCTGGTTGTTCAGAGGCAGATCAAAGCCGGCCTGGAGAAAAACACGCCACCTTTGGATACGGATGAACTCGAAAAAATCCTGACCGAAATTTCCTTTCGAATGGAAAGGGCCAGTTTGATGGAGCGGGAACGCCAGAGATATTTTCTTCTTAAGCACCTGTCTCAAAACAAGGGAGAGGAATTGGAAGCCGTAGTCTTGCACCGTTTCCCGAGGTTTTATCTAGTACAATTGACGCGTTTCGGTCTGAACGCCGCGTTGAGTGCTCCACCCAGCCTCAAGTTGAATCCCTACGATCAAGCCATGGTACGGATTGAGAAAATCAATCCGAGAGATGACAGGCTAAGCCTGTCACTGGTCAAGATTCTCTGAAAAGATTTGGGAAAATGGAGTGATGAATGGGTAGACAGAGGTTCTCGAAAAGACCTTCACAAAGACCATGCATTCTCGTATCCTCTGTACAAGTGCGCCGTCAATGATAAATCTTGCCTCTTTGCGGAAGTGAGCCGCTGACCAAATGACGGAATACCGGATAGTTGTCAATGAATGTTACAAATCATGACTCGTGCGAGTCTCGTCGCTTTGAAGATACCGTGACGGATTTACTGCGCGAAAGAGGAAAAAAATCTCTTTCCACCCAAGGTGTGGTCACCGCTGCGGTTCTCGTTCCATTGTTCTACACAAACTGCCAGGTTCATGTTCTGCTGACCAAGCGTTCCAATCATGTGGAACATCACAAAGGCGAAATCTCATTTCCAGGAGGCAAGCTGGATTCTACCGACTCTGATTTGCTGGCATGCGCCCTCCGGGAGACGGCTGAAGAAATTGGAGTTGACCCAGTGGACGTTCGCATACTTGGCGAATTGGACGATTTCTATACTGTTGCGACAAGCTTTCTGGTCGTACCCTTTGTCGGAATCATCCCCTATCCTTACGATTTTCGCACCAGTCCCAGAGAGATCGATTGCTTGCTACCGGTCCCCCTGGAGGTTTTTTTTGATCCAACACGCCGAACTGAAGATATTTGGGAGATTGATGGTCGGCCCATACAGGTGATTTCTTACAAGTGGCAAGATCACAATATTTGGGGGGCCACTGCTAGAATTCTTAAACATTTTGTCGATATGTTGTCTAAACAAAGGAGTCTATATTGTTGAATTCCCTTGATGTTTTTCCGCAGGATTTCCAGAAATGCGTTGAGTTCCACGGACATGTTTGTCCAGGGCTCGCAATAGGATATGCCGCGGCCAAGGCCGGCATGCGCGTGCTGAACGTGGGACCTTCCGAGGACGAGGAAATAGTGGCCATAGTTGAGAACGACTCCTGTGCAGTGGACGCGGTACAATCCCTTCTTGGGTGCACTTTCGGAAAGGGAAACCTTATTTTTCGCGACTGGGGAAAACAAGTTTTCACTTTCTTGGACCGAAAAACCCTAAGAGCAGTGCGCGTCTCCCTTAGAGCCGATATGCCGGGGCGTTCCGAGAGGCATGATCTGAAAAAGAGAATTGATTCCGGCTTGGCGTCGGATTCTGATAAGAAGCGGTGGAATGAACTGCGAGAAATCTTGACTAAGGAGTTGATCTCGTCGGATCCGGACCGTTATTTTGAAGTTCGTATGGAGAACTGCGAGATTCCACCACTCGCCAAAATAGTGGACACTCAACCCTGCTCTATCTGTGGTGAAACGGTAATGACGACCAAACTGCTGGAACGCGAAGGTCGAAAAGTGTGCCACGGATGCGCGACTTAGCAGAAAGCCATGTGTAATGAAGATTTCCGAACACATTTATGTTTATTTGTGGACTGACCAGAAAGAAAACAATTGCAACAGCGTCTTTATCGACGGCAAAGTCCCTCTTCTGATCGATCCTGGACTTGCTCACAGAACTCAATCTCTGTTCAACAGGATGCAGGAAGACGGAGTAGACCACAGACGAATCAAGGTCGTAGTTATCACCCACGCACACCCGGACCATTTTGGGGGAACGGTAGAATTTCCTGTCAATCAGACAAAAATAGGCCTGGCGAAAGAAGAAAAAAAATACATTGAAGAAATTGGACGACCCATGTACCTGAAACACGGTATGAAGATCCCGGACTATCGAGTGGATTTCTATCTCAGGGATGGGGATCTCAGTCTTGGAAAGCACGATTTCCAGGTCTTGTTAACGCCTGGCCACAGTCCTGGAAGTGTCTGTCTGTATTGGCCACGCTACAAGGCGCTTTTCCCTGGCGATGTAGTTTTCATGAATGGGGTAGGGAGGACGGATTTACCGGGAGGCAACATCAAATTTCTTAAGGAAAGCGTCGAGCGACTCTCAAAGTTGTCGGTTGAACTGCTGGTACCTGGCCACGGGCCGGCAATACAGGGTAAAGAACGCATCCAGAAAAATTTTGAAGGGATAAAGAGAGCCTTTCTCAACACAACCTAATTTCTTGTTCAAAAATTAGGCATGCACAGGTGGTATTTTTATACATCTAAAGTTCCAATAGTTACAACAAGATACTGATAGCGTAGCCATTTGTTCCAAAATTTGTACATTCTCTCTTGTTTGGATTTAACTGACCTTGAACGTCTTTTTCAGAATTGCGGGAGATAACTATATGGTTTTACAACATGTTATCTCATAGATGTTTATTTGATTCGATTCGGCATGATGTTTGCAACAATACGAGGGCAAGATAAAGAATCTATTCCTCCTACGCCAACTGCAAACGTCAGTTGGTTTTTTTTTGACGGTTCTTTGCGGAGCAAGTTGATCAAATGAAACTGGGCATTAATCGAAATGCCTTTGTTAGGTGGTTCCATCGCATTGTTGCCATGCTGCTTTTCTTCTTCGGATCTATCTCCGGGTCGTTATCCAATGAATCGGCAAAAATTCTCATATTACCTTTCAGAGTGGTTCCGTGCAGTGACGAGGTGGAACTGACAGATTTGAGAGATCATCTTGACGAGATAATAAGGTCGGCCATGGGTAATATCGGGGCAAACTATTCAGTCCAACCAGAAGAGGCGGTCCGAGACCTTCTTAAAGGTAATCAACCCCCGTCGACTGACGAAGAGGCCAAAGCAGCAGCAAGAGAATCCGGATCGGACCTGGTAATTTATGGTTTCTTGGCAGCCGATGATGCAGGATATCGAATGCGCGGGGCCATGTGGGATTGCAGAACCAACCGCGTTACAGTTTCAACCGATCTTAAGGTTGCAAACATTCACGGCCTGCCCGGTATATTGCAGTTCTTTATTAGTGGCCTTGTAAAGAGGCTCCAAGGAACTCCTACGCTCCCATTCTACCAGCCGCAAACAGTTGGCCAGGCCGGCATGGTTCAAACTGGTCGGCTCCGTACGCCGGTCAATGTTTCCAAGAACGAGGGTCCTTGGAGGAGTCAAGACATAGCCGGTGTGCTCACGGGGATCGCCATAGGCGACCTTGACGGGGACAAAAAAAACGAAACCGTTTTCGTTGGAGAAGGAGGCATTACGATAAACCGCTTCGAGGGAGAAAGCCTCAGGTCGCTTACACACCTCGCACAATCGCCGGCAGTCTATCTAAGTGCTCAGGTTGAGGATTTGGATGGAGATGGAGTGGCCGAACTAATTGTCTGCTACCAGGTTCCGTCCGGAGTGGTGTCGCAGATAATTCGTTATATGAACAGAAACCTAAAACTGTCAGATAGTTTTCCCAACACTATCCTGGCCGCAATAAATGACCCGGATGACCCAAGCAATAAAATCCTCGTAGGCCAAAGGACCGATGTTGAGGATATGTTTAACGGTGAAATGGTCCGCTTCCAAATTAAAGACGGCAAGGCTGTCCCCGATGGGAAGTTGGCCTTGCCTGCGGGGACATTCTTACTGAGCTATGCTTCAGGTTCATTGGGGGAGAGCAAGGAATTCCTCAAAATCATTTTGAATCAGGACCAGCGTCTAATGGTTTTTGGGTGTGACAACAGGCTGTTATCGGTGGTCAACGACAGAATATACGGCCTTAGTCGCCGTGTCAGGGTGGAATCAGGTGATGGGCCGAAAGACATAATTTGGCCCGGAAGACTTTTTATCTCGGATGCGAGTGGCGACGGCCGCAAAGAGCTTTTGGTCATCAAGAGCATGGACAGAAAGAGTGAAATTCAAGCCCTCTCGTGGGACGGAGCTTATCTGACAAAAAAATGGAATACCTCGACTGTTGACGGAATAATCTCTGACTTCAGCATCCACGATTTCAAGAACAACGGGATTCAGTCTTTGGTCTTACTTCTAGTCAGATCCGATCCATTCCTAGCCTTGTCCGGCCCTCGCAGCGCTGTGTTTGCCTACGACTTTATCCCGTAAGAATGGGAAGAGGGAGCGAATGACATGACTCGGGAAACCAATGTTGACTACAACGCATTTCTGGAAATAATCGGCTATTATGAAGAGCCTTTTGGCATTTTCTACACAGACAACAAGCCTGAAGAAGGGGTGTCTCCCAACCCTATGCCGGGCCTCCTCCCTACCAGAGACAGGGAACTGAGAAACGAGATAGACTGGTCATTTATTTTTGAGAACATGTCGTGCGTCATTCAAAATGTCTGGCGCGCCCGCAAAAAAAAGACAGCCGCCTATTTCGACCACGATCGTTTCGGCTGTTCTGGAGCAGGTTTTTTCCTGGGTTACTTCAAGCCTCAGACAGAACTGGTTATCCGTTATGTCTCCACCGGCATTCCCGGGCGCCTGGAAGGTGAACACTACATGAAGTCGCCGGAAGAATGCCGGTCATTTTACGAGAATTTGGACCCCAGACGTGCTCCCAAACGGTATTGCGTGTTCAAGCCATTGAATCTTTTTTCCCTGGATGAAACCCCGGAACTGGTAGCTTTCTTTTGCCGCCCGGAGTGCCTCTCCGGTCTCCACCAGTTAGCGCGATTCGTGACTGGAGATAATGAAGCAGTCAGTTCAGTTTTTGGTTCCGCGTGTTCGAGCTTGGTTACTTGGCCCTTGCACTATCTCGAGAGAAAAGAATACAGGGCAGTCTTAGGCGGCTGGGATCCCTCGGCTCGGAAGTACTACAAAACGGATGAACTCAGTTTTACCGTGCCCTGGCAGATGTTCCTTGATATGCTTGCACTTTGGCAGGAGTCTTTTCTCAGCACCAAAACCTGGGCGAGTGTCAGGAAAAGCATTGAGAAAAGCCGTAAAGCCTGGAGAGAAACCGAATAATTGTTCCAAACAAAGACCTAATGCGTGATAGAGCACTTCTGAATGAACGTCGCTGAATCCTCGGTCAGGTATCCCATAACCGTCATTGTGCGCGTGCTGTTGGTGATTGTCTTTGGATACGTGTGCGCAAAATTTCTGACGGTAGAGCTTAAACCGGAAACCGAAAACCCCGTACTTGTCATTTCAACAAGGTTTCCAGGGGCTGCTCCTGAAGATGTGGAAGGAGAAGTGACCACACGCTTCGAAGAGAATATCAGCGGTGTTTCCAACATGCTGTACACCCAGAGTTACTCTCTTACGGGCCAGTCCTTCGTCGTCGCTTTTTACAAACCAGGTACTAACCTGGATCTTGCCGCTTCGGAACTCCAAAGAAATCTTGATCGCGTGAAAGACCTCCCAAAAGAGGTTGACAAACCGCAAATTTTTAAGGCCAGCGACCGTGTCAGTCTGCCGGTATACCAGTTAGCTCTCACGGGTCAAGCCGACATAGTCACCATGTCCACCTGGGCCGACAGAGACATAGCCCCAAGGATAAAGAGAATTCCCGGAGTCGGTGACTGCCTTTTCGACGGCAACAGAAACCGCGAAATGGTTATTACCTTTGACCCGGAGAGACTTAAGGCCAGGCAACTGACGGTTTCCGACATCAAGCGATTTATAGATAGGACGAATTTAAACCAGAGCGCCAGTTATTTCGTCGAGGGAACACGCGAATGGACGGTTCGTACAGTTGGCGAACTCCAAAGCACAGAAGCGTTCAGGCGAGTGAAGATTTCCAAACCTGGCGATCCCATCGTATACCTTGCCGACGTAGCGGTGATAGAAGACAAGTACGAACGACCGGAGTCATACTGTCGGATTAACGGTGAACCAGGAATTATTTTTAATGTGTTCAATCAGGTGGGAGCCAATATTGTTCAGACCATTGACCTGATTGATAACGAACTCAAACTGCTGCAGAAAGAATATGGGCCGCTCGGCGGCAAGTTTCGCAAGATCTATGATCAAAGCGTTTACATCCGGGACTCTGTCCGGATAGTGAGGGACGCTCTGATCGAAGCAATCGTACTGGTACTGCTTGTTCTGTTCATCTTTCTCAAGAACTGGCGCAGCATTTTCATTGTAGCGACATCCATCCCAGTTTCCATTGTTGGAACATTCATCGGCATGTATCTGGCCGGTTATTCCATAAATGTTCTGTCTCTGGCCGGGCTTGCCCTTTCCATTGGGATGATCGTGGACGATGCCATCGTGGTCCTGGAAAACATTTACCGACATCGATACGAAGAGGGCAAAGGTATTGTCAAGGCCTGTATCGAGGGGACGCGAGAGGTCGGCATGGCCGCCTTCATGTGTACTCTTACAACCGCAGCCGTTTTTCTGCCTGTGCTCATGCTCAAGGGAGAGGTAGGAACCTTATTCGCACCGGTCGCTTTCATAATTTCATGCGCAATATTTCTTTCCCTTTTTGATGCGTTCACCGTGGTGCCGATGCTCGCCTCACGGTGGATGAAGGAGCAACGAGAGCCCTCTGGCCTATTGAAGAAGCTAATGTCGCCGCTGGATGTGTTCGACACGATGGGCGGAAAGGTTTCAGAGGGGCTCTTGTGGTCGCTCAAATTCTTCATGGTTGGGACTGGACGAAAACTGGCCCTCATAATGGTTGTGCTAGGCCTTTTTGCCTTGTCACAATGGCTTTTGCCGGGAATCGGCTATCTTCCCACCGGAGGAACCAATCTGGTTAGAGTGAATATTGAAACCTTCGAGGGCACAAGTCTGGATGAAAACAGCCGACTACTGAGCGTGCTGGAAGAACGGTGGAAAAGCATTAGAGGCGTGCGTCACATTGTGTCGACTCCGAACAGAATTATGTCCAGAAATATTATCTATCTCGTCTGTGACCGTGAAGAAGAAAGCGGAGTGAGCGTTCAAAAAATCGCCGAAGCCGCCTACCAGAGTTCCAAAGACCTTCCTTTAAAGGCCGTGAATCCAATCCGATTCCCCCTCTTCGGCAATATTTTCTCGAGATCCAATGTGGTGGATGTGAGGATCATAGGAAAGAGCCACAAGGTGATTGAGGACCTCGTCAAACAGATTATGGACATAGGTGACCAGACCAGGGGAGTGGTTTTTCGTTATACAGATTCATATCTGCGGAGACCGCAAGTCGAGATAAGAGTTGATGAGGAGCGGGCTACACATTTCGGATTTGACGTACAGAACGTTGCCGACGCTGTGGAAGCGGTCATTGGCGGACAGAAAACCACCTCCCAATACGATGTGGAAGGGAGATACTTCTACATACGTGTAAGGGGACAGCAAAGTGATATCCAAACCGTTGCCGACGTTGGAAAAATCATTCTGACTTCGCCTCAGGATTCCAAGGTTCACGTGCCATTGACCAGCGTAGCTTCAGTGGTTACCACATTTGGACCGCTCCAGGTAAATCATTACAACTCTAAACGCAGCGCACGCGTACAACTCACAATACAAGGCCGACCGCTCTCGGAAGTTTTCCAAGAGGTCGTCGCCAAAATCTATTCGACAGTCGCTTTCCCCCTGGGTTATACAATGGTGCCGTTTGGAGCCGTAAACGAACTCCAGAAGCTCATGGATGCGGTCAGATTCGTTTTTCCCTTATCCGTAGTAATAGTTTACCTTTTACTGGTGATGCAGTTTCAGTCCTTTCTCAGACCGATGTCAATTCTCCTGAGCGTTCCGCTTTCAATCATTGGAGCGAATTTCCTGGTGAAAATCACCGGCATCCCATTTGATTCGTTCACCATCTTGGGCTACATAATGATGGTCGGATTAGTAGTAAAAAATGCTATCCTTTTGATTACTTACGCAGTTCAGCTCATAGACGAGCATGGCGTGGAACGAGACCAGGCTCTGCTCCTTGCTGCCAAGCGAAGAATGCGGCCAATATTCATGACGGCGATTGCAATGGTTCTGGGAATGCTTCCACTGGCCCTAAAAAAGGGTGCAGGCGCTGAGATTTACAATGGTCTGGCCATGGCCGTAGTGGGAGGGCTTTCCGTGGCGACCCTCTTCACTCTCATATTTATTCCAGTGGTGTACACAATTCTGGATGACTTGAAGAACCGGTTCTGGAAAATGAAGCCCGTGAAACTTGACGAAATTGATGAGGTAACATGAGTGCCCGTCTGTTCTCTGTCCTTCTGGCAATTCTTACGGTTTGTGTCGGGTGTTCCCAAAAACAAGACAAGAAACCTCCTCCTCCCCCAATTAAGGTCGGCATCCTGACTGTTGACAGGGGTGATCTTGAACTCGCTCTGGACGTGTCCGGAACCCTGAAGTTCACTGCCAACACAATACTATCTGCTGAAGTGTCTGCTCAAGTTCAGTCCATTGAGGTCTCGGACGGTCAGTTTGTCCAACAAGACGACCTCCTCTTAATTTTTGATGAAACCAGGATCAGGGAGACGGCAAATCAGGCCCAAGCCAACCTTCAGAAAGATGAAGCCCTTCTGGCTTACCTGAAGGCGGAGTGGGAGAAGAATAAAGTTCTCCATGAGAGCGGATCCATAAGTCAGATCCAATATGACCAGAAGTTCTCCGCATACCAAACCGCTGCGGCCCAGGTCGAGTCTAACAGGGCTGCTTTGGCCAAAGCAATGGAGGACCTGAAAAAGACCAAGGTTAAAGCCCCTATCCAAGGCGTCATATCCAGACGATTCATTGAAAAGGGCGACTGGATATCTTCGGGCGGAAGGCTATTCCAAATAAGCGATTACAATCAAATCTATCTTGAGGCCTTTCTCACGGACGTGGATATCGGCAAGCTGCCGATGCAAAAGATCCGTGCAGACGGAATGGATTGCCGGGTCACAATCGATCCCTATCCAGGTGCCACCTTCAACGGAAAACTCACATACGTCCAACCTGTCGCCAATGACAATCGTCTTTTCGAAATCCGCGTCTACTTGCCGAATCCCGACATGAATCTTCTCCAGGGCATGGTCGGTCGAGGCCGCATAGTGTTCAAAACTATTCCTGACGTGCTCAGAGTTCCATTGCAAGCGTTACTGGAAGAAATCAGGAATAATACGGATAATAACGTGTTCATGGAGGACGCAGACAAAAAAGCCGGGCTTAAAAGAATAAAAGTAGGGTTATGCAATCAGACGTATGCAGAGGTTTTGGATGGACTGCAACCAGGCGACAAGGTCGTGATCCAAGGAAAGGAAATCCTCAACTCCGGACAGCTTTTGCAGTCAACGGTACTTGACAAGCCCCAAGGTTGACACGAAACATCCCCGTGTGGCTTGTAATTGTAATAAGCTGCATTTGGGGTGCCACGATTTTGTGTCAGGGAATGGAAGAATGATTTCGCACAGATACATGGCCGGGCTAGCGCGAATCGTAGCTCAGGGAGTTCCTCTTCGCATAACACACCGTTGTAGTCGTCGACAGAGAACTTTCTTTTGTGATGAGAATTACTGGCACGCATCGAACTGATGGCGGCTTACACAGTGTTTCAGATCTGGTCGCTGCCATCTATGATTTCATCAAGGTACATAACGAAAACCCGAAACGTTTTGTCTGGACCAAGAAGGTCGATCAGATTCTCCAAAAGGTAAATCGTTGTAAAGCTGTTATGGAGACACTACACCAGTATAAGAGATGCTCGTAACTCTGATAGTGGCGCAGGCGTCCCGGCGATTGACGTGGTTGCCGAGGTCCGCATGGGATTTCTGAATGCCCATAAACTGATGTGTGAAGGCGTTGAAGAAGAACTGTTTACCGGAGCAGTCCTCCTAATCTCCTATCGCGATGAACTTGTTTTTCATAGACCGTACGGAACTTTGGGCGGTCCCGGAACAGCCTCCGTAACCGTAGGGACTCTTTTTGACCTCGCTTCAATGACCAAAGTTCTGGCTACTACCCCCTGTTGGATACTGATGACTTCTGAAGAGCGGGAGATTTTGGACTATCCGCTCGTGCGATGGTTTCCTAATTCACCGCCGGATAAGGGAGAAATCACACCCAGGCAGTTGCTGGCCCATGCCTCGGGTCTTCCCGCGTGGCGGCCGTACTATCTCATGGATATACAAGATCCGGTGCATGGACGGGTGAGCGAGTTCATTCTCAACGAACCTCTCATATATAGGCCCGGAGATGGATGCGCTTATTCAGACCTCGGATTCATGCTCCTGGGATTCATGGTCACACGTAATAAGGGGCAGGATCTCGAATTTTTCTCCAGGGAACTCATTTACAACCAACTGGGTCTGGAAAACGACCTCATGTTCAAGCCGGATACCACGAGCCACGATGTCGCACAAACCAGGCCGGATGACTCCGCTGGAGTTGTCAACGATCTGAACGCACGAGCCCTGGGTGGAGTGTCCGGTCACGCAGGTCTGTTTGGTACGGCACGAGGAGTGGATGCTTTGTTGAGGCAGATTCTTTCGGGTCTAAAGTCAGAAGGAAGCTTTTTTGATCAGGATGTCCTCAAGGTATTTTGCCGCAGGGCTGGTTTCACGGCTGAAAGCACAAGGACTCTTGGCTTTGACACACCCTCCGAAGAGGGATCTTCGAGCGGACTTTTTTTTTCCCCGGAAAGCCTTGGACATACGGGTTTTACCGGCACATCAGTCTGGATAGACCCTTCCCGAGATTTGTGTGTTGTCTTGTTAACCAACCGTGTCTTCATGGGCGAAGCCGACCAGCGCATCAAGATCTTTCGGCCCCTGATTCATGACTCAATAATGGAAGAACTTCCACGGTAAACGTTCACGGCTGACACCATTTCGCTTTCAAAGAAGTAACACAGTTAACGAAAAAGCTTTGGTGGTGACGGGCGTCCCGTCAATGTTATTTCGAAGATCGCGAGCTGGTATGAGCCGATGAAATTGCCTCGATTTGTCCCCCCTCATGCCACGAAGAACTCCATTTAGCGAAGCTCAGCGCTCTCGGTCCTCAGCAATATTCCCGCCTTCAGCAGCCGAGCCATCCTGGACGCAGCAATTTCAATCATCGATGCCGCTGACGCCATGCACTCCTGAAGATTCATTGGCCGCGGAATGATATCAATTACAGCCTGAATGCCGTGTTTCAAAACATCTTCTGCGCCGGTCCCCAGGCTTCCGGACAAACAGATGGCAATCTTTCCATATTTTTTTGCCAGATTTCCTATCCCTGCCGGCGCTTTACCGAAGGCAGTCTGAGAATCGGTCATGCCTTCTCCCGTGATGATTAAGTCTGCCGTTTGGACCAAGGAAGGCAGTCCGGTGGTTTCAAAGACAATCTCCACACCAGGACGGAGGATGGCACCTGAGAAATACATGAGCCCGGCCCCCAGTCCCCCGGCGGCTCCTGCTCCAGGGCGATCGGCCACATCCTTGCCTGTAGCTTTCCTTGCCAATGTAGCAAAATTGCACAGGGCAGCGTCCAATTCGCATACCACGTCGGGGGCAGCCCCTTTTTGAGGTCCATAAACTGCTGAGGCGCCCAGAGCACCGCATAGGGGGTTATCTACGTCGCAAGCGACAACGAATTCAGATTCTTGAAACCGTATATCAATTCCGCTGATGTCAACCTGGGCCAACTGAGCCAGCGCTGCACCCCCTGGGACAAGCTCTCTGCCCAGAGAGTCCAAGAACTTTACTCCCAGAGCACTTGCCATCCCTGCACCTCCGTCATTCGTGGCGCTCCCGCCGATCCCGACTATGATTTTGCGAAACCCACCGTCGAGAGCGGCCCTAATGAGCTGCCCTGTTCCGTAAGAGGAGGTGATGCGTGGGTCCCGATTTCGAGGTGTAACGAGAGGCAGGCCGGACGCTGATGCCATCTCTATAACAGCAGTCTGGCCGTCCCCGAGTATCCCCCAGTGGGCGTGTACGGGCTGACCAATGGGCCCGACAACCGTTTCGTGAACTATGCGTCCACCGGTAGCCATGACCAGGGACTCTACCGTTCCCTCACCACCGTCAGCAATGGGGATCTTGAAAACCTCGGCGTCGGGGAACACTTTCAATATGCCCTTTTCCATGGCATTGGCGACTTCAACGGCCGATAAACTGCCCTTGTACGAGTCCGGCGCAATTACAATTCTCACTTCGTAACACACTCTCCTATTGAAATTCCTCGTTTAACGGCACTCGGCATGAGAACTCAGGCCCGAAAATGTGGGCGCATATCACAAGATGCCTGTAACGATAACGTCGTATCCACTGCCAATCAACCGATGGAGTTTGAGAACCACTCTAATGAGTTTCAAATTCGCCCAGCTAATCATTCGCATTGTGCCGGGGTCCGAACAGAGCTGTGCCTACCCTGACGAGCGTCGCCCCTTCTTCCACCGCCACATCGAAGTCCCCTGTCATACCCATGGACAACTCTTTCATATCCGACGCAAGATCCCCGGATGCCATGAGTCTTTCTCTCAGATCCCGAAGCCGGGCAAAAAAAAATCTCGCCTTTTCGGGCTGATCAAAAAAAGGCGGCATAGTCATCAATCCAAGGAGCCTCAACCAAGGAAAGCGGAGAATTGCTCCTATCAGTTCCGGAACCATCTCTTCTTTTATGCCCGACTTCTGAGCCTCGTGAGCCAGATTGACCTGGATCATGACTCCAATATTCCGTCCAAGGGCTTCGGCCCTCCGGGCAAGGGCTGCGGCAAGATCAACGCTATCCACCGTTTCTATCACATGAAAAATCTCTACAGCCTTGCCGGCCTTGTTTTTCTGGAGATGGCCGATCATGTGGATTTCGACTTCCGGCGGAATCTGCCGAGGCATTTCTCTCGAGGCCTCCTGCAGGTAGTTGTGGCCTATGATTGTGACGCCTGCGGACAGGGCCTCCTCAATCTTTTCCCGACCTTGTCCTTTGGCAGCCGCAACGATGCGAACCTCGTCCCTGCTGCGTCCGCCGCGAGCCGCTGCCCGCTCAATCTTCATGAATATTTCGGCAAAGTTTTCCGCAATCATGACCAATGGTCCTTTTTCAGAAAATCGAAAACCGCCAATTCCTCAAGATCTTTTGCTACTTCGCACAGCGGGAGGCCCACGACGTTGGTATATGATCCTTCCACTGTCTCGACTATGGCTGATCCGATACCTTGGATGGCATAGGCGCCCGCTTTATCCATGGGTTCGCCGGTACGGACATACCCTTCGATCTCTCCTGATGATAAACTCCGAATGTGGACTTTGGATGTTACGTAGCGGACACGCTGTTTCTCAGGGAACTGACAGTTCACAATGGCATAGCCCGTGTAGACTTCGTGAGTTCTGCCTGCCAGGCTTGCCAGCATGGTTATTGCCTGACCGCGATCTTCGGGCTTTCCCAATATCTTGTCATCAATGACTACGATGGTATCAGCCCCTAGTATCCACATATCAGGAAAAAGTTGAGCGACGTCGAACGCTTTGGCCAGAGCAAGCCGGGAAACGTGTTGGTCTGGAAACTCCCCATTCATCAGAACCTCGGGCACGCCTGAAGGCACGACTCGGAAAGGAATGCCCAGACCAGTCAACAATTCTTTTCGCCTGGGCGACGCGGATGCAAGTATGAGAACGGCCGTGGAAGGATTAATGTGTTCAGTCATTTGATTTCCAATTCATTTCCAATACATCGGCATCACACATTGCGCTCACTTGCCGGTAATATTCACCTGTTCCTAATATCTCAACTCAATGGAGACAAGTGTGCTGAACCGACGACTACCTCACTTCGCCCGGATCTCATCACGTTGTACCTAATACGATTTGTTGAATCATGCTGAAAAGTCTGGAGACTTCCACCGGTTTTTCCAAGACTCCGTCTATTCCAGATTCGGCTATTTTGTCCGGCTCCATAAACTGTCCACCCCACCCGGTCAACAGTATGAAGGGCGTCTTGGGAATTCCTTTCTCCCGGCATAAGGAGCGGACCATCTTGCCCACCTCCCATCCGTTCATTTCCGGCATTCCGAGATCACAGATCACGAGATCCACTTCATTATCTCTGAAAAGAGCAAGCCCTTCCGTGCCGGAGAGAGCTGCCAACGCCTTCTGCCCATGGCCGGCAAGCAGATCTTTCAGGAGCATTACCAGTGGCTCCGTGTCATCGATAACAAGGATTCTGAGATTGAGGTCAAGAATTGTTGACAGGGAAGGCGCGGCCTCTTGAGACGATGCCTGTGCGAGAGGTAAGTTAATGGTGAAAGTGGTCCCTTCTCCGACTGTGCTCGCTACTGAGATTGTGCCGCCGTGGCTGCTCACAATCCCGCGGCTGACCGCTAACCCCAAGCCGGTTCCCACAGCCCCCTTGGTAGTCCAAAAGGGTTCAAATAACCGCTTCTGGTCACCGTTGGAAATTCCGATGCCACTATCTTGCACTTCAAGGACCACCTGATCTTCGATGATGCAGGTAGTGATCCTTATGCCGCCTCCACCAGGCACAGCCTCTGCAGCATTCTTAATAAGATTCACCAATACCTCGAAGAGTTCGCTTTCCGCTCCAGCAACGAGGCAGCCGTCCGTGAGATTGAGTTCCATGGCAACACGGATCCCCTCTTTTTCGAGGTTCGTTTTCCACCACGGCCGACTTATGTCCACAGCCTGTCTGACGATTTCGGACAAATCGACCACTTTGTTTTCTGAGAAAGTTGTATCCACGCGAATCTTGGCAAAACTCTGGAGACGCTTAACAGTTTCTGAGCCGAGTTTGGACGATTTACGAACCCGCTCAAGAGTTTTCTTGATTTGAATTATGTTTCCCGATTCAAGATCTTTCAGTGCCAACTCGATCCCGGCCATGACCACCTGGAGAAGGTTGTTGAAATTGTGGGCTACTCCTGCGGCCAAATCGCCTATGGCTTTGAGTCGCTCCATGCGCACGTGCACATCGGCAGCTCTCTTGAATTCTGTAACGTCAGTCAAGAAATTTAAGGTAGCTGGTCTACCTTCCCAGTCCACGAGAACCGAGTTGAGTTGAACCCACAACGTTGCCGTATCTTTTTTAACAATTCTGAATGAATAGACTGCGGGTGGCGGCTCGTTTCTCAGTCTCTTGAGGTGTCGTTCCAAAACCATTTCCCTGTCATCCGGATGAATGAAGTGTGTAAAAGGCAGGGATACCAGTTCTTCCGAGGAAAAGCCCAAGAGTTCCAACGTGGCAGGATTCCAGAATTTCAAGTGGCCGTCCTGCGCAACAAAAATAGACTCTTGGGCGTTGTCAACCAGCAAACGATATTTCTCTTCAGATTCTCGTATGATATCCTCGGCCCTTTTTCGGTCTGTGACGTCAAAAATTACACCATCAAAGTGTTTCGAAGATTCCTCTCGGCTTGATCCGGAACTCCCATGGTCAGTGCACCATCTGATGTTCCCCGTCTTGTCTCGAATGCGATACGTTTCTTCGAAGGATTTGTCGTATGCCATCGCCCGTTTGATCAAGAGTGCCACATTATCTTTGTCTTCCGGCACAATCAATTGATGTATTGCGCTGATCCCACCGAAATTCATATCGGTCGGCGCAAATCCCGTTATTGCTTCGAGTCCTCTTCCAAAAAAACGCGTCTTGTTGTCTTGTGGCCAAACTCGATAGACTATCCCGGGTATATTTGCAGACAATGAGCGATATGCATTTTCGCTGACTCTTAGGGCATCTTCCGCCTTACGTCTCTCCGCTATCTCTTCCAATAGCTCAAGATTGGCCTTTTTCAGGTCTGAGGTCCTCTGAGCTACGCGAAGTTCGAGTTCGTCCCGAGTCTCTCGCAAATCTTTCTCGACTTCTCTACGCCATGAGATCTCTTTTCTGAGGTCATCAATGAGGTCTTCTCTTTCAAACCGAATGGTCAATAGCTCTGCATATAATTTGTGGGTGCGTATGCCGGCGAAACCCATAACAATGCCAAACATGATTCCCAGGGCCCCAACCGTCACATTGTACTCTCCGCCCTGATAAAAAAACCGCCCTGAAAGCGGAACGAGTGCAACGAGAATGTTGGTCCAGTATTCATTGGTCGGAGAGTAAATCGCAACAGCCCCGGCGACTATACCACCCACAAAAATGATCATGTAAATCTGGAGATGCACAACATCTTGCGGGAAAAGAAAAACTACCGCATACCCCCAAACCAGAGAGCCTGATGTAGTTACCACCCAATGCCATCTGCCCCAAGCCAAAGCTTCGTCTCCCACGGGGGCTGCTGAATGGAACGCTCTGACCAGGAGCAGGTGAGCCATGAACACAACCACATAGCACAATGCCCAGGCTATCACGCCGGTTCGTGGATCTGAAAACCAAAGAGCTGCAGCAAGGACTATTCCCCCAAGCAGCGCAGCTAAGCTTCCTCCGGAGGACTGAGAATAGATTTGACTGATTTGTGCGCTGCGAAGCCTGTCTTGCCTCGCAGCTACATCATGGTTCTCACCCTTACTTATAAGCTGTGCATCGAGCATCATGACTGCGTCCAATGCCCTTTCTTCAAGGCACTTGAAAAATTATATGCGTTCATTGTGCATATTCTCAAAAAAATTGAAACGAAAGTTTGATGGGATTTGATAAGCAAGTACCCAAAACATGACATTTCTTGGATATTGCAAATGTCCGCACGACCGACATTGGACCTGATGATAGTGACACAGAGGCTATCCAAGCAGCTCAAGGATTTGCCGCCGCCGCCGAAGAGACCATACTGTTGAATTTGTATCTGGACAGAAGGCATCAGTGCTGTTACAAGAATCGACGTCCAAATTCTCTCGGGAAGGAGATACCTTTGGAAAAGAAGTTCATTCTAATAACAGCGGCGGCCGTCCTGATTTTGATAGTGGGGGCTGCCGTCAGCCAAGGAGGCAGAGAAATGGTTACTCCATCAGGTCTGAAGGTGGAATTGCTTCAGGAAGGCAAGGGACCGCTCCCGCAAAAGGGCCAGAAAGTAGTCGTCCATTACACCGGCACGCTTGCCGATGGCAAAAAATTCGATAGTTCAAGAGATAGGGGTGAGGCTTTCAGCTTCTCCCTGGGCATGGGTCAAGTGATCCAAGGTTGGGATGAGGGCCTGACCCTCATGAACGTAGGCAGTCGAGCGAAGCTGACAATACCGCCGGCCTTGGGCTACGGACCACGGGGCGCGGGCAATGTCATACCTCCCAATGCAGTCCTGATTTTTGATGTCGAATTGTTGGACGCGAAATAATGGGGAATGCCCAAGAGGGGCCGGTTATCTGGCGGAAACGCTTTCGGTAATGGCTGGATTTAGTCCGGAACCGGTCCTGCGGGCCTCTTTCAAGGTTGAGGCGATTTATGAGTGATCTATGGGTAGCGGCCATAATGGGAATAGTTGAGGGACTGACGGAATTCTTGCCGGTTTCCTCTACGGGACATTTAATTGTTGCGGGAAATCTTCTCGATTTTACCGGCGAGAAGGCATCGTGCTTCGATGTGTTTATTCAACTGGGCGCTATTCTGGCCGTTGTGGTTCTCTATTGGCATAGATTCGTCGGTCTTATACCCGTGCCAGGCCACAGCAGTTCTGATGGGCCGCGATTCAGCGGTTTTAGAGGTTTGTTGCTGTTGGCTGTGACGACTCTTCCCGCCTTGGTAATAGGTTTTTTCGCCCACCGGGCGATTAAGGTATATCTATTCGGCCCCATGACCGTGGCCTGGGCTCTGGGAATCGGTGGCGCAGCAATACTGATTGTAGAGAAATACAAGCCGAAGGCATACGTTCTGGATGTGGATCAATTCAGTTACAAACAGGCCCTTGTTGTAGGACTTTTTCAATGTATCGCCATGTGGCCCGGTATGTCACGCTCTGCATGCACCATAGTGGGAGGTCTGCTTTCAGGGGCAGACCGGAGGGCTGCGACGGAGTATTCGTTTTTAGCTGCAGTTCCGGTCATGATAGCCGCAGTCTCATACGATCTCTATAAGGAATGGCATCTCTTAAAATTTTCAGATGTTGGCTTTTTTGCGGTGGGGTTCTTGGTCTCTTTTGTCTCTGCTGCCTTAGCGGTCAAGTCGTTTATTGCCTTGGTCCAGCGTTGGTCCCTTGCCCCGTATGCTTGGTACAGGATAGCCGTAGCGCCTATCATTTACCTTGGCATGCGATAATCACTCTTATGAGGCGGGTCCTTCTTGGCCCGGCCGCTTTATGACTCGGTTTGCCGGTTAAACTGGTCGCTGAAAATGTCCGCGTATTTTAAGATCCAGTCAATTGCAGCGTCCATACCAAGGTCCCGTCCGGCCTTTTCGGACTCGATCCACTTGTGACGCTCAATTTCTTTGCCCTGAATCTCCAAATATTCCTTCAAGTTCATCTCTCTACCCGCGCATCTCGGTTGAGTCCGAGCATCAATTCGTGTAGTATTAATAGATCATAATATTATCTACCCCTTGGCGTTATGTCAAGTCCATTGTTAGGGCTTGCAAGGGTGGGAATCGGGGAACTGGAGGCTGTTGATGAGCAATCCTTTGAGAGATTTACGCGCATTTGGCCAGTCCGTCTGGTATGACAACCTCAGCCGTGAACTTTTGCGGTCCGGTGAGCTTGAAAGAATGATCCGGGAGGACGGTGTTTCAGGGGTAACGTCCAACCCCACAATCTTCGAGAAGGCTATAGGATCTGACAGGGCTTACGAACATGATATTCACCTGCTGGTAGACCAGGGGCTAAGCGTACAGCAAATCTATGAAACGCTGGCAATTTCGGATATCCGTGAAGCTGCCGACCTCCTCAAACCGGTTTACGAGGAATCGAGCAGAGCCGACGGTTACGTAAGTCTGGAAGTTTCACCTGAAGCCGCCTTTGACAGAGCGGCCACGATAGACCAGGCAAAACATCTGTTCAATTCAGTCGGGCGAAGGAATCTCATGATCAAAGTGCCGGCCACGTCGCAGGGCATTGATGCCGTGAGAGAACTGGTCTCGGCAGGAGTTAACATAAACGTCACCTTGATGTTTTCTTTGGAGCAGTACCGTGACGCCGCTGCGGCTTATATTGAAGGATTGGAGACATGGATATCCACTGGGGGCGATCCATGCCTGCCCGCTTCCGTGGCCTCTTTTTTCGTCAGTCGTGTCGACACCCTTGTTGATGAACTCCTCAAAGAATTATCCGACCCAAACTTGAGGGCCCAGGCAAAAGATTTAGCAGGACAAGCCGCCATAGCCAACGCCAAATTAGCTTACGGCGTGTTCAAAGAACTTTTCCTCGGTGAACGGTTTGCTCTGCTTAGGGAAAAAGGGGCTCGTCCTCAACGGGTTCTTTGGGCCAGCACGAGCACGAAGAATCCCGCCTACTCGGATACGTACTACGTGGACCCCCTTATTGGGCCCGAAACAGTCAACACCATGCCTCCTGTAACGCTCAATGCGTATAGGGACCACGGTAAACCGGCTCACACTATCGAGGACGATCTGGATCACGCTCAAGCCATTTTCCCGGAACTTGAGAAGCTCGGTCTGAACGTGAGTGAGATCATGGAGCGGTTGCTCGAAAATGGTTTGAAATCGTTTTCAGAATCATTTGAGTCACTGCTGAATGGGGTAGGGCAGAAGAGGACACGTCTGCTCAGAGGGTGGGGCCACAGGTCCGCATCCGTCGGTGAACTTCAGCGACGGGTTGACCAGACTCTCGACCGACTTGACAAAGAAAAAGCTTCAGAAAGCATCTGGAATGGAGACGTGACTCTATGGACGGATGACCCAGGAGCCTATAGGGAAATTGGACAAAGACTGGGTTGGCTGAAAATTGTCGAGATCATGGCAGGAGAAATCCAGCGCCTACGAGACTTTGCGGATGAAATAAGGTCTTCAGGATTTACCTGCTCGGTTCTCATCGGCATGGGGGGAAGCAGCCTTGCGCCGGAAATGTTCAGTAGGTGTTTTGGTTCCGCAGACGGATACCTGGATCTGAGAGTTGTCGACACGACTGTCCCAGGCTCCATCCTTGAACTGGAGCAGAGTCTCGATCTGGAGCACACTCTGTTTATTGTGTCGAGCAAGTCGGGCGGCACTATCGAGGTGATGTCTCTTTACAAGTATTTTAGGGCCAGGATGGAGCAAGTCCTCGGGGCCAAAGCTGGCGGTAATTTCATCGCGATAACCGATCCGGGAACAAGCCTGGGCAAGCTCGCGTCGGAGCACGGTTTCAGAAGAGTGTTTCTGAACCCTCCAGATATTGGTGGACGCTTCAGTGCGCTTTCCTATTTCGGACTCGTTCCGGCTGCCCTTATGGGCGCGGATATGAACCGCCTGCTCATGCGTGCGTCCCAAGCGGTAGAAGCTTCAGGACCATACGTTCCGGCTCTGGAAAGCCCAGGGGCCTGGCTGGGCGTCATAATGGCCGAGGCTTCCCTGGCCGGCAAAGACAAGTTGACGTTTATCATATCTCCCAAAATCAGCAGCTTCGGTTGCTGGCTCGAGCAACTGGTCGCCGAGAGTACAGGTAAGGAAGGAAAGGGTATCTTGCCCATAGAGGGAGAACCTGTAGGCCAAAATGAAAGCTATGGAAATGATCGCCTTTTCATGTACCTGAGGTTGGACGACGACTCAACAAACGACCGACGGGTTTCAGACCTTGAAAAAGCGGGTTATTCAGTGGTAACGCTCCGCCTCCATGGACCTTACGATTTGGGTCGGGAAATGTTCCGATGGGAATTTGCCACAGCAGTGGCCGGTGCAATTCTGAGGATCAACCCATTCGATCAGCCTGATGTTCAGGAGTCTAAGGACATTACCAAGAAGCTTCTTCAAGCTTATGTTAAGGATCAAAAGCTTAATGAAGGATCCAGGGTGGACATCAACGACGCCGATCTTGCAACCATTTTGGGGAAGTTCTTCGATCCTGCGTCTCCAGGAAGCTATGTCGCGTTCAATGCTTTTATAATCCCTTCCGAAAAAAATCGTGAGATCCTTCAAGACATCAGAACTATTGTTCGCGACAAGCTCAGGATAGCAACCGCCGTGGGCTTTGGCCCTCGATACCTCCATTCTACCGGTCAGTTCCATAAGGGCGGCACAGACGAAGGGATTTTTGTTCTGATAACGGTCGATGATGTTGAGGATGCCGCCATAGCCAGCGAACCCTACTCGTTCGGCGTGCTGAAATCAGCTCAGGCCTTGGGTGACTACGAGGCCTTGAAGAAGAAAGGCAAACGGGTTCTGAGAGTGCATCTTCAATCGGAGTCGGATCTCTACAAGTTACGGGAGGCTGTTAAGATTCTCAAATGAATATGAACGGATACAAACTGAAGTCGGATTCTGAACTAACAGAGTATCAGAAAAGAATAGATGATATCGAAAACGTTATCCTCTGCATGGCAGAGGCCGAGAGAATGGTCTCTGAAATCGGCAAAACACTGTCGGCGGACATTGAAGTTGACGCAAAGAAGGTAAAAAGCACAGGCAACAAGGGCGCATTCTCCTGGAACGGTCGAAAGGTTTCCCCCCGGTGAAAAACTGTTTTGTTCGCGTAATTCGGGAAAACTAAATCGCAACCATAAAAACCGACAAGGCCGATCCTATCTGATATACCAGCACGGAAAGGACAAACGCGAACGATATTGATCCAAAAAGCACGAAGAGAGCCCACTTCCAATCAGATTCTCGCGCAATGGTGACTAATGTCACCATGCAAGGGGCGTAAAACAGTATGAAGAGGAACAGGCTTGCAATTGCCGGTGTGGTGTACGCCGGGTCGGCAGCGAGCCGTTCGCTCAAACGAGACGAATCGTCACCGTCAACTGTTTCCATCGCATAAGCAGTTGCAATGCTGGACACAAAGACTTCCTTGGCCGCAAAAGCTCCCAAAAGTGCGATGTTAACCTGCCAGGGGAATCCGGCAAGCCGGGAAACAGGCTCCAAACCAATGCCTATCCTGCCGGCCAAGGAATACTTAAGTGCTGTTTCGCTCTGCCTGGCATCGATTTCCCGGAGACGCTTGTGAATCAAGTCCGTTCTAAGATCTGACGGCAGACTTTCTTCAGACGCCCCCCGCGTATCAATTTCAACTTTCGCGGCTTCCCTGACTGTGTTGAAAGCGTCTACCTGATCCTGAGGTAACTGCGGAAATGTCATCAGAGTCCACATTATTACTGAGATACCCAATATCACCGTAGCTGCCTTGGTCACGAACTGTCTCAGCCGTTCCCAGGTATGAATGGCTATTCCCCTGGCTGTGGGCAACCGGTAGGGTGGAAGCTCCATTACAAAGGGAGTGGCCGGCCCCCTTATTACCGTCCAGCGCAGGATTCTTGCGACTGACAAAGCCAATATCCAGGCCGCCAAGACTATGACCAACATGGCCGCAGCCGCTGAACCTGGAAAGAATGCAGCCGTGAGCATCAAATAGGCTGTTGTCTTTGCGCCGCAAACCATGAACGGCGCCGTAAATATTGTAGCAAGCCTCTCCTTGGGACTTTTCAGAGTCCTCGTGCACAAGACGCCTGGTACGGCGCAACCGCCCGGAATACCCCCCGACATTATGAAGGACATGACCGAGGCCCCGTGCAGCCCAAAGACCCGGAAGATCCGGTCGAGCATATATGCAGTCCGGGCCATATAGCCCAAGTCCTCAAGAAAAATAAGCATGGCAAACATGATGAGGATCAGTGGAGTGAAACTCAAAACCGCTCCTACCCCATCAATAATCCCTTTGATCACAAGTGATTGCACCAATCCATCCGGGATGATGCGGGCAGCCGATGACCCAAGAAAGCTGAACCCCTTTTCTATCCAACCCTGTGGGTAAGCTCCCAGTTTAAAAGTCACGTCAAACATGATCCAAAGAACGCCGAGCAGTATTACAGGACCAAGGAATCTGTGAGTGACAACTCGATCCAACTTGTCTGAAATATCGAATCGCAGGTCCTCTTCTCTCGTGATAACACCGTGTTTCAAGAGCGAGTTTATGAAGCCGTATCGATAATCGGCCAGAATAGCCTCGGGATAAGTCTTGAGGGTCTTTTCCGTATGCTCGCCCAGTCGCTTGACCATTGCCTCCAGTTGCCTACCTAACTCCCCCACGCTCCTTCCCTGCCCTATGAGTTTCATGTCAGCTTCAAGATACTTGATCGCAATCCATTTGGCAGGATAACGATCCGTCATGAAATGAGCCTCTTCTATTTTTTGGGTCATTTCAAGCAGGACTGGATCCAGATCATGACCGTACGAAATGGCTATGGGCCTCCACGCGTGATCCGGTTTTTCGGCTAATTTCGCAACAGCCTCCATGAGTTCATGTCTGCCCGCGCCTATACGGGCGGTGCATTCCACCACAGGGACGCCGAGAAGGGTTGAGAGCCTGGCCGAGTCTATTCTCACTCCCTTTCGCCTGACCTCATCCATCATGTTGAGGCCCACAACTATCGGGACTCCGATTTCCATAAGCTGTATCGCAAGGTACAGACTGCGTTCCAAGGCCGAGGCGTCAACCATGTTGATGACTGAGTCCGGCCGCTCGTCAATGATCACTTCTCTGGCTACAACTTCTTCGGGGGAATACGAGGTAAGCGAATAGGTTCCGGGAAGGTCGATCAGTTTGATGTCATAACCGGAGAGTGAATAATGCCCTTCCAGGCGATCCACCGTTATTCCGGGATAATTACCGACCCTGGCGGCCGCGCCGGTAATCGCATTGAACATCGTGCTCTTGCCGCAATTAGGTTGCCCGGTCACTGCGACGGTAATCTGCTTGGGCATTATTGGTTATCGGTATCAACGGCAATAAAGTCAGCCTCATTGTTGCGCAAAGTCATGGTGAACCCCTTCAGCCGAATGGCTACAGGGTCGTAGAGGGGAGCCCTCCCGACAACCATGAAATCTGTGCCGGGCACCAGTCCCATGTCTCGAATCCGGCGGCCAAGCTCTCCGTTACAGTTCACAGCCTTGATTCGCCCTTTTTGGTTAACCTGCATTTTTCTCATGGGTAAGATCATGTGAGCTTCTTTCTTTCTATTCAAATGATGGAGTTTTCTGTCTTTGTTAAGACCCGGAAAACTTCGTATACGCACATCACTTAATTAATCATTCCTGCTTGAGTTAGCCATATCTATTTTAGGTTTGTCAAGAAAAAAAAAGACGGAGCCTCGTGCTTTGGGTTTGTTTCTTCACACTGCACAAAGCATAGGGGGATCAGGAGGACAACAACATAATGTTTCAGCTCTATTCGTAAAGAATGTAGGGCAGAAAGGTGTTGGTTGAACAGGTTTTTTTTGAGAGATTTGAATAATTGAGCGGAGGAGGCTCTTTTTTCAAAAAAACCGCAGTCTGAAACCAATCCTCTCATCAAGGCGCGTTATGCCTTCTTCCATCGCTGTTTCAACGGCACGTGAATATTCCTCATGAGTTATGGTACGGTCAGTACAAGCATGTTCTCGGGCCAGACCACATGGCCTATATTGGTTCATCACGTTCACGTATGTGTTCTTCGAGACCTCTTGAGCCAAGAAACGCATGGCCAGGGAAGTTCCGGCGGAATCGTCCGGCATGACCAGATGGCGGACCAGTAGTCCTTTCTTTGCTATACCCTGACTGTCAATTTCCAGATCCCCAACCTGCCTGTGCATCTCAAGGATCCCGCTTGTAACAACCTGAGTATAGTCTTCAGCATCCATTAATTCCTTACTGATTCGGGAATCCATGAACTTGATGTCCGGCATGTAAATGTCAATGACACCGTCCAGCAACTCAAGGGTTTCAATTGAATCGTAACCACCAGTGTTGTACACGAGCGGAACAGACAGGCCTCTTTGAACCGCCCAGCCAACCGCTTCGAGAATTTGTGGGACTACGTGTGACGGGGTCACAAAGTTGATGTTATGGCAACCAAGGTCCTGAAGTCTCAACATGAGTCTGCCGAGGGTAGGGCAGTCGGTCTCCCGGCCCTCCATGAGGTGGCTGATCTCATAGTTCTGGCAAAAGACACATTTGAGATTGCAAGACGTGAAGAAAACAGTTCCTGAGCCCCCGGATCCGACGAGGGGTGATTCTTCTCCAAAATGAGGACTGGCAGAGGAGACGACGGCTTTCTCCCCGAGTCCACAGAACCCGGTTTCGCCCTCGAACCTGTTCACCCCACACGCTCTGGGGCAGACTCGGCATGGCGTAAGCATTTCCCTCGCCTGTTTAACCTTGTCGTCCAATTTCCGTGCCTTAAAGGTCTTCAGGTAAACAGGTTCATACATGGACAACTCCAATCAAGAATCAGGAGCAGCCGCTGGTCGCGCCGCAATTAAGACACTTGTAGCACGATCCATTGCGGACCAATATGGCTCCACATTGATGGCAGGCAGGGGCGTCGGACTGAAGGTGAAAGGGTTGCCGCATTTTGTTATCTGGGTTGGAAGGATCGCGTGTTCCGGTGGCCCCAGTGGTCTGGAAAGAAGGCTCTGCTACAGGCAACAGACCAGCAGCCTCTTGCTGCTCCTTGTTCAGGAAGCTCGTCCCAAGGTATCGGAATATGTAGTCGGTCAATGACTTGGCAAAAGGCACCTGAGGATTACTTGTGAATCCGGAAGGCTCAAACCGCACGTGGCTGAACTTGTTCACCAGGGCCTCGAGTGGAACGCCGTACTGAAGGGCAATTGAGGTAAGGGTGGCTATAGTGTCCATGAGACCGGAAATAGTGCTGCCTTCCTTTGCCATGCGGATGAAAATCTCGCCGACCTTACTGTCCTCATAAAAACCAGTGTGAATGTATCCTTTCTGACCGGCGATCTCGAATTTGTGGCGCACACTCTTGCAATCCACCGGCAGCCGCCGTCTCACAGGTCCGAAAAATTTGCCCTTGCTTGGTGGCGACACGCTGATAGGCTGAATGGCTTTGCAGCCATCCCGGTATACCGAGATGGATTTGAGTCCCAGCTTCCACGCCTGGAAAAAAATCTCTTCGATCTGCTCAACTGTAGTGTCCGCGGGAAGGTTGACGGTCTTGGAAATACCCCCGGAAATGAATGGCTGCACGGCCGCCATCATTCTGAGATGGCCATCGGAAGATATGAATCGCTCACCATTCACCGGTCTGAACGCGCAGTCGAACACCGGCAAGTGCTCCGATGATACCCCGGAAATACCCTCAATTGAACCTCTCTCTTCCACTTTTCCCAGTATGTGCTCTATTTCAATTGGTTTGTATCCCAGCCGCTCCAGCGCTCTTCCCACAGTCCGATTTACAATTCTCAGATTTCCTCCACCAGAGAGAATCTTATGTTTCACAAGAGCGATTTCAGGTTCAATTCCCGTGGTATCGCAGTCCATCATAAAAGCCACCGTGCCGGTAGGGGCAATCACAGTGACCTGGCAATTGGCGAATCCCCAATTCTCGCCGCCCTCCAGAGCCTCATTCCATGTTGTTACGGCTTTTGCCAACACTTCCCTAGGTATGTGAGACGGGCTGATCTGGAGCACATGGTTTCTCTGGGACTTCAGGACTCCTAACATCTGCATTCGGTTCCTGTGGAATTCTTTGAATGGACCCCTTACTGAGGCAATGAGTGCGGACTGACGATAAGCTTGGCCGGTCAACAGTGCCGTCACGGTTGATGCCCATGCTCTGCCTTCATCAGAATCGTACGGCAAACCCAGGCTCATGACAAGCCCGCCCAAGTCAGCATATCCCAGGCCCAAGGCCCTCATACTACGGGAGTTTCTTTCTATTGCCCGGGACGGATAGGCTGCCTTGTCAACTAGTATGTCTTGCGCTGTCACCATGACGTCTATCGCATGACTGAATGCGTCCACGTGGAAGACACAATTCGCGTCCAAGAATGCCGTCAGCCTCAGTGAAGATAAGTTACAGGCCGAATCGTCCACATGCATGTACTCAGAGCACGGGTTGGAAGACCTTATGGGAGCCGTTTCAGGACAGGTATGCTTGGAATTGATTGTCGTATCGAACTGAATCCCCGGGTCTCCACACTGATGCGCAGCTAGCGCCATCTCTCTGAACAGGTCGCGAGAGCGAAAGGTGTCGGCAACGTTTCCAGTCAGGACAAATTTGCTTATCCATTCTCCGTCCTTCTGGATTGCCTCCATGAATTCATCAGTGACTCGGACCGTGTGGTTGGAATTCTGGAACGCCACGGTCGCATAGGCGTCCCCCTCGAAAGAACCGTCATATCCTTCCCGAATCAAAGCTTGGGCCTTCTTTTCCTCCACAGCTTTGCATCGGATAAAATCCAGGATGTCCGGATGGTCGACATTTAGTATAACCATCTTGGCAGCGCGCCGAGTCTTACCGCCTGATTTGATTACTCCAGCCGAGGCATCCGCAGCTTTCATAAATGATATGGGGCCTGATGCGGTTCCACCTCCGGATAACGGCTCGCGGCTGGATCTCAGGTGAGAAACGTTTACTCCCGCGCCTGACCCACCCTTGAAGATCATACCTTCCTGGGAGTACCAGTTCAGTATCGACTCCATCGTGTCATCGACACCCAAAATAAAGCATGCAGAACATTGCGGCGCCGCATCAACGCCTACGTTGAACCACACAGGGCTGTTAAAGGACGCTTTCTGGTGAAGGAGAAGACTGAGAAGTTCATCTTGGAATACGTCGGCATCTTCGGTGGAGGCAAAGTAGCCCTGCTCATTCCCCCAGCGAGCAATAGTCGAAGTCACCCTCAGCAAGAGTTGTCTTATGCTGGTTTCCCTATCCTCGGATCCGAGCGCACCACTAAGATACCGGGAAGCCACCACGTTGACGGCCATGTCCGACCAGAAAGCCGGGGCCTCGACCTTGGTTTGTTCGAAGATAACTTCACCGGCAACATTTCGGATTATCCCCGACCGCCTCTCCCAATCCACTAATTCCATGGGGTCCCTGTCCGGAACTGAGAAGAATCTGCGAAAGGTCAAACCGCTGACACACGGCACTTCGTTGCCTTTCAAATGATTTTCGTCATGGACGGCAGTGAAAGGAATCCTCTCAGACATTTGGCCTCCACTCAGTGTGGGACTCTTTGCGCCAGGAGCCATCTGTTTAGTGCTCCAGGGGTTTCCAAGTGGCCGTGAATAGTAGCAAAACTACTATCCGGGTAAGGCAATTCTTAAGGAAATCTCAAGCATCACCGGTTCACCAACTAGAATCAATCAATAACCATATTGATTCTATTACATCACAAGATCAATTGACAAGCATTTTCAAGCGGATGACATCCTGGTGGAGATCAATGGTTGGGGAATTGACAGACGGAATCGTTCCTTCGGTTGGGATTTCATGGGCAATTCCTATAGATATTTCGCTAAGTCACATCTTCCGTAGTCCACCTGAACGACTCCTGAATATCCTTGACGGATGTCTCAGGAGAGAATCCTCCTTTAAAAAGCTCGTTCAAGCTCGTGATAATGCGGTCTCCTGTCCGCCCCTGGGCGATGACAAGCACGTCTCTCCCTTCCTGGCGGGCGAATTCCTGGATATATTGCAGGCACGTGCCACAGGGAAGAAGAGGGGTGTTTAGATCAGATACTACGGCCACTGCCAGAAAATCACGTTCGCCATGAATAAGGGCATGATTAATGGCGTTGCGCTCTGCGCAAACCCCGAGTACTGGAATAAGTGATTCAGTATTACACCCTTCGAAAATCTTGCCGTTCCTAGTGAGCACTGCGGCTCCCACGCGAAATCGGCTGAGAGGCACTGAGGCGTTTTCCTTAACGCTTTGAGCCGCCAGGACAAGTTTTTCCAGGTCCCAGCCCCCACATTGAGGCGGAACAAAAGGAGAAGTTTCGGCTTGATACATGGTATCACACCACAATATTTTAAGACCCGACTTCACAGAATGAACGGGTCCGGACCTTATGTTTCAAGGCCTGACCCCATTCAGAACAACCTATCGTCCACGCCATGTGGGTTTTCTCTTTTCAAGAAAAGCTCCGATCCCCTCCTGTGCGTCTTCGGCCATGAGATTGAGAGTGATAACGTTCACGGCGTAGTCATAAGCCCGACGTTCATCAAGTTCTATCTGATTGTAAAACGCGCGTTTTCCTATACCGAGAACCAAGGGGCTCGCTTCCGCTACTGACTCTGCCAAATCCATGGTCGCCTTCTCCAGTTCGTCGGAAGGTACGACCCGGCTTACAAGCCCGTGGATCTCCGCCTCACGCGCCGATATCATCCTGCCGGATAAGAGCATGTCCAGGGCGATCTTGCGACCCACGCTTCGGGATAGAGCAACCATCGGTGTCGTGCAAAAAAGACCTATTTTGACCCCCGGTGTTCCAAAACGTGCTTTTTCCTCGGCAACAACGAGGTCACATTCGGCAGCGAGCTGGCAGCCTCCTGCCGTAGCTATCCCGTGTACCTGAGCGATGACTATCTGGTCAATGTCGTGAATAAGATTCATCATACGAGTACATTGATCAAAAATAAATTTGTAATCAGAACGACTTCCATTCACCATTTCCCTCAGGTTGTGACCAGAGCAAAAATGCTTCCCGTTGGCCTTTATAATTATTACTTTTGCGTTCCCATCCCCACTGAAAGTCTCAAGCGCAGCGATGATCTCCGCTATCATGTTTCTCGAAAGGGCGTTTATGGTTTGCGGGGAGTTCAGGGTCATCAAACCGATCTCACCGCGGGAGTCTACCAGAATGTCTTTGTATTCCAAAATCATATACTCGCTTCCTCGCTATTAGAAGTCGCTCATGCCTTGATGCAGAGTCTTAACCATTATGGTCAGGTCGTGGTAATTTCCTTGAGAATCCTTCACATAGTCCTTCAGTACGGCCTGCTCGAAGAAATCCAGTTTACGGGCTCCCTTCACAGCCGTTTCTTCTATACCGGCCACAAATTCGGCCACCAGCTTTTCTATACCCATATCCTTTGCCAGTTCTATGATATTCAGAAGGATCTGAGTGCCTATACGCCGATGACGGTACCTGAGGTCTACGATTATGCGCAAGTGGGCCAGATGACGGAGGCATTCCGTGGGTCTCCGGTGGAGCCTTACGTTTGCTATGATTTCGTTGTCGATTGTATTGACCGCCACGATCACAATGATGCGTCCTTGATCAAGATCTCCGATCCATTCACGTAACACTGCCGGTTCAGCCAGATTATGTCTTCGAAACCAGCGCTCTTCCTCAGGGATCCTGGAAAAGAATTCGCTTAGACTTTTCTCATCCTCCCGCATCACGGGACGAAGAATGATACGAATTCCATCAGCGCTCACAATCTCCTTGGGGTATCTTGTAAGCATGACTTCTCTCCTTCACGCGCAGCCCTCGACTCCCCTATCGAATTCTTATCAGACGTGCCCTCTGTTCGCAAATAATCATTGGGGCCAAGTTCTGTTTGATGTTGCAGAAGTCAATTTCAGATCGTACAATTATTTTGTTTGTGGTCGCAAAGGCCGGAAAAAAATTCCAAGTAAGATCCGTGAAGGAGATGCTGTCAATGGAAGACAAGGAAAAGACAGTTCTCGACGAAATGAAGAAGCTTGCAAAACCGGTCAGACCGGGAGATGTGGCGAAATCGTTGGACATGGAATCCAAAGAAGTCTCCAAAATCATTGATTCTCTGAAGAAAAAGGGATTGGTCGACTCTCCCAAGAGATGTTACTACGCTCCTTCCAAGAGTTGAACATCCCGGAGGGGTTGCAAGACCGGCCGGGCATTCCGGCTCCGATGACAATGGATCACAACTGTCTTTGTTCTCTTGCGATTCTTGACATGGGTAAGGCGTGATGATAGCAACACTGCTCAATGAAAAAAGTGTTGGAAACAATGAGCCTCAAAAGACCCGTCCTGCCTAACGCGCCTGCTCACGTTCACCTGATGGGAATCGGCGGGACTGGTATATCTGCATTAGCAGGACTGTTTCACTCGACTGGAGTTAGGGTGAGCGGGTCAGATCAGTCCATATATCCGCCGGTCAGTGATTTTCTGAATGATCTGGGCATACACGTCATGGAAGGTTATTACGCCGGAAACCTCCAACCTCCACCCGACTTGGTGGTGGTCGGAAACGTCATTCGCAGGACCAATCCCGAGGCCATTGCGATGGTAGAAAGCGGAATACCGTATGCTTCCTTGCCCGAGTCTCTGAATCAGTACTTCATTAAAGATAATGTCTGTCTTGTGGTTACGGGTACTCACGGGAAGACCACTGTCAGCTCAATGTTGGCTTGGATCCTCCACGAGAATGGCTTGGACCCAAGTTTCGTGATAGGAGGAATTGCCAACAATTTTGAGAGCAATTATCGTTTGGGGAAAGGTTCTTTTTTCATAGTGGAGGGAGATGAGTACGACACGGCGTATTTTGACAAACGACCAAAGTTCTTACATTATTCGCCTCATATAGGACTTGTAACCTCTTGCGAATTTGACCATGCGGACATCTACGACAGTCTGCACACAATTCAACAGCAATTCCTTAGTTTCACATATCTTATTCATGAGGGTGGGTGTCTTGTAGCTAATCGGGATGATGCGACCGTTCGTCAGATCATCACAAAATCCAAAGTCTCCGTAAAGACATACGGAACGGCGGCCGGCGCAGATTTGGTCCTGGCATCTTTTCAGGACACCACGAAGGGGATGAAGCTTACCATTCTGAAAGATGGTGTGGCCGAGCACTCCGGAACTTTGCCGGTCATGGGAGTTCATAATTCATTGAACGTCCTGGCAGCTGTGGCCGCCTCGGAAGCGGTGGGGATAGAGTTTAGCAGAGCTTTGAGTTCTCTTGAGTCCTTCAATGGCGTTGCCAGGAGACAACAAATTGTTGGAGAGAAGTCCGGCATATTAATTATTGATGATTTTGCTCATCACCCTACTGCAGTACGAGAAACCTGCGCTGCAGTGCGTTCCAGGTTTCCGAATCGTCGCGTGGTGGCGGTATTTGAGCCGAGAAGTAACACGAGCAGGCGTTCGGTTTTTCAAAAACTCTATGTGCCGGCATTCCTCAGCGCTGATCTTATAGTACTGAGGGAACCGGTACACAGGGACGGGTCTGACGAGTCCGACATATTCAATTCTCACATGTTGGCATCAGACCTGAATCTCAGAGGAAAGAACGCCTATGCCTTTGAAGATACGGAAGGAGTTCTCCACTATCTCCTTAACTCATTGAAAACAGGAGATGTCGTGCTCCTAATGTCCAATGGAAGCTTCGACGGGCTGAGTCTTCGTCTCTTGGGTAGTCTCGGGGAGAACACGCGATGAAAGAAGCAGCTCTTTACGAAAAACTGGACTCACATTTTGTAAAATGTCACCTCTGCCGGCACGGATGCACGGTCGAATCCGGCAAGAAGGGTATCTGCTGCGTCCGTCTTAATGAGGAAGGAACTCTTTATACGCTCGTGTACGACAAGGTGGTCTCCACTAACGTGGATCCAATCGAAAAGAAGCCACTCTTCCATTTCGCGCCCGGAACTCAATCCTTTTCCATCGCCACAGTGGGGTGCAATTTTCGGTGTTCATTCTGCCAAAACCATTCAATCTCTCAAATGCCTAGAGAAGTCGGGCGCATAGTCGGAGACAAGTACTCTCCCGAACAGATAGCCGGACTGGCAGTCGGCGCCAACTGCAGGAGTATCGCATACACCTATACGGAACCGACAATTTACTATGAGCTGGCCAGGGCCACAATGGTAGAGGCCAGAAAGCTGGGACTACTAAATGTTTGGGTTACCAACGGGTATATGACTCGGGAAATGCTCGAGGACTCCAAGGGGTTAATTGATGCGGCAAATGTGGACTTGAAAGCGTTTAGCGATCGATTCTACAAGAAGTACTGCAACGCCCGTCTTGAGGGGGTCTTGGACTCGCTACGGTTCATGAAGCAATTGGGAATATGGGTGGAGGTAACAACCCTGCTGATCCCGACGCTCAACGACGATCCCGGAGAAGTTCGAGAACTGGCCGGATTCATCCGGACCGACCTGGGAAAGGAAACGCCGTGGCATGTGAGCCGCTTTTACCCGCGGTACAAGGAGCAGGAACTGCCTCCCACCGAAGTGGAATCTCTCAGGCACGTTAGGCAAATCGGCCTTGAGGAAGGGCTGGATTACGTGTACACAGGAAACGTTCCGCACGATCCCGGCGAGAAAACTTTTTGTCCCGGCTGCTCTGATCTTCTCATCGATAGGGTCGGCTACAGCGTAAAGAAATGTACCAGCGAGTCCGGCCTCTGTCCGAAATGCGGCTACCGGATCAACGGTGTTGAAATGTAGTCACGCCGTTTTTTCGCTAACGGCTCAAGTCTGGTCGCCACCGGTATCGCGAACGTGACGTGAAACAATGAGCGTCACCATCTCTGACCCGGCTTTTTTGAGGAATTTCATGGCATCAAAAAACAATATTCTGGTTGCACCTTCCTTACTTTCCGCTGATTTCACGCGCCTCGGAGACGAGGTTCGGGCAGTTCAGGAATCAGGAGCGGATTGGCTTCATCTGGACGTCATGGATGGCCTTTTCGTTCCGAATATCACAATAGGCCCTTTGGTGGTTTCGGCGGTAAAAAAGGTTTCTAAAATTCCTTTGGACGTCCACCTTATGATTGTGGATCCGGACCACTATCTGGACGACTTTCGAGCAGCCGGAGCCGACATCCTTACCGTGCATCCGGAAGCAACTAATCACCTGCATAGAACTCTCACGCGGATACGTGAACTTGGTATGAGGCCGGGAGTAGCGTTGAACCCGTCCACCGGCGTAGAGGTGGTAAAGCATGTCCTGACGGAACTCGACGTGATCATGATAATGACGGTCAACCCCGGATTTGGAGGTCAAACATTCATAAGAAGTATGCTGCCAAAAGTGAGGGCCATCCGTGAAATCATCGACAGATCCGGGCATGAGATTCTCCTTGAAATCGACGGGGGAGTCAGTCCCAAAACAGCGCCGGATCTAGTCAGAGAAGGCGCAAACGTCTTCGTGGCCGGCAGTGCCGTCTTCGGTCATCCACCGTATGAGGATGCTATCGGAAAGCTGCGGGCTTCCGGGATCCCTTAGTGCTCAGGAAGTTTGCTCAACATTGAGGACAGGACCATGAATAACATTAAACCATTTTCGAAAGCTACGCTATTGATGACTGTAATACTGCTCGCGTTCACTGCGGCGGCATCAGGCGCAAAAAACACGGACTTTGTCCCGGACCCCAGCAAGATTCAACAACCTGATTTGGAGAAAGATCCAGGGTTCTTCTTCCTGATGGCAGAAAATGCAGAGTCGGCAGGCGACCACGAAGCTGTAATGAATTACTTGCGTAAGGCCCTAGCCTTAGATCCCACGTCAGCCTATCTGAGCGCCCGTGTCGGAACCATTCTTGCTCGCAACCGCAAAATTGCCGACGCTCTGATAATGGCCAGGCTGGCAACCTTGTTCGATCCTGTTCAGGATGCAGCATATTCGCTACTTGGCAAGATCTACACGGTGACCAATGATCGTGCGAGAGCGACAGAGGCTTATGGCCGGGCTCTGGAGTTGAAACCGGACGATAGGGACCTTTATGTTTTTTTGGGGTCTTTACAAGCTTCACAAGATCTTCTGGCCGACGCGGAAAAGACCTTCTTGAGAATGATCAAACAGTTTCCGGAAGAACGCGAAGGCTACTTTTACCTGGGGAAAGTCTACGTCGAGGATAAGAAGTACGACAAAGCCATCGAGTTATTCAATCAAATTCTTGATAAGAGAAGTGACACGGCCCCTCAAGCCCACATGGAACTGGGATCGGTATACGTTCTTCAAAAAAAATATTCGGAGGCGGAAGAGCATTTCAGAGAAGCTATTAAGCTAGATCCTTTTAATATCAGTGCCAGATTCAATCTGGGGCAAGTACTGGCAAATCAGAAAAGGTTCGACGAATCCTATCAGGTGTTCGAAGAACTGGCAAAGCTTGCTCCGTCAAATCTTGGAATTCAGATCAAAATGGCGCTCATACTGGCTGAACAGAAGCAGTACGACAAGGCTAAAGAAGTTCTTGACAGTATCCTGCTGACCAAACCGGGATGGGATCAGGTCCGATTTCACTTGGGGCGAGTTCTCAAAGAGCAAGGGAAAATTGAAGAAGCCGAAAAAGAATTCGTGCAAATTCGCAAAGGGCAACCGACCTTTGTCAATTCGAGAATTATGCTGTCGCTCATATTTCTGAGAAACAAGGATCTGGGCAAAGCAATACGGTACATCGATGAAACCATTGATCCCGATACAAAAGACACTGATCTGCTTCAGATCAAGGGTTCGATCCTTGAGGAGCTTTACCGATTCGACGAAGCGACAAAGATTTACGAAAAGGCCTTGGAGATTGACCCCAAGGATTCCAAAATCCGTTACTCTCTCGGTAACGCCCTGGAAAAAAGTGGGAGAAGGTCCCGAGGACTGACCGAGATGGAAAGAATCCTCGCAGAAAAACCCGATGACGCGGGGGCTCTCAATTTCATCGGGTACACGCTTGTCACATCAGGAAAGGATATCGACAAGGGGGAAAGGCTGATTCGCCGGGCTTTGGAACTCAAGCCCGATGACGGATATATAATGGATTCCATGGCATGGGTTCTCCACAAGAGGGGAGATGCCGACGAAGCCCTCCGTTATTTGGAGCAGGCAGTTCAGAAAGTAAAGATGGATCCTATAATTGCCGAACACTTGGGAGATATACTGCTGGTCAACAATAGGAAGGAGGAGGCGGCAGAATCATACAGAAAGTCTCTTAGTGTGAATCCTGACAACATAATAGTACAGGACAAGCTGCTCAAACTGGAAAAGGAACTGGCCGGCCGGAAGATGTGAGCCTGAAAATATACAAAAAAGTAAACTGTTCCTTGACGGTACATGAAAAATAGTGAGCTGATTTCATTCGGTGACACACTTTATTGGGGCAACGGACTTACAAACACGTGTGAGGTGGAGCTGTCCATGATTGCCAGGCGGACTTTATGGCAATTCATAATCGTGCCACTTGTGATTCTGTCTTGGGGAGTAGGTTGCCATTTGTGGGCATCCACCACCGAAACCAAGACGGAGCAAGTTCATACTCCTGTCCGATACCAACTACCGAAATCCACGCTCGAAAAGCCCCTCACCTTTGCAGGCGAACTCATCCCGCTCGACCGACCGGACGTTCGATCCCGGATTGTTTCCCAAGTGAACTTTCTGCTTCTGGATGCCGGGAGCGTCCTTGCAGACTGGTTGACGGAAAAGACCCGATACAGTTGGCTTATCGAAGAGGTTTTTCGGAAAGAGGGCGTTCCATTGGAATTTGCATTGCTTGAGCCTGTTTTATCAGGAGTCCAGCGAAATTCGTCAAAGTCTGCCGGGGTTGGGGTCTGGCTTCTTGAAACGACTTGTACCTCCAGCGAGGGGGTCGAAATGTCCGATGATAACTGGCACGACGACCGAATGGATCTGGAACTCTCCACGAGGTGCTTCGCTTCACGGATCAAGGCTATCCGGAAAGATCTTGTCGGAGGCAGTTGGCTTCTGGCAGCAGCGGCTTATGTAACATCTCCGAAAATAATACAGGACTCGCAGTTGAAATGGAATTCTAACTCGTTCTGGGATATCCCATTGCCCCCGGTAGCCGAACAGTTGATTTGCCGCTGGATTGCTTTGTCAGTCATAAGTTCGAACAGATCCGTATATGGACTGAAGTTCAAGCCCCATTCTTCGGTCGGTTTCGATCAGGTCACCGGAATCGTCCTCACCAGGGATCTCTCAGTAGCCGATATTGCCCGCATGACTGGAGATCCTCCCCGAGCAATTCTTCAGATAAACCTCAAGGTTAAACCATCCGGCCCGGTCTTTCCAGCCAAAGTGCAAGGGAAGGCTGTCACGCACACAATTCTGGCTCCCAAAGGGAAGGGACAGCTTCTGGTGGACAAGCTGAGGAACGCAGGCTACGTTATATCGGAGTCAAATAATTGAATATTGGTCGGATTCAACGGTTTTTGTTTGGTCTTGACTCCATCTACAAAAAGACGTACTCTTGAGATGCAATTCAAGAAGTGATAGAAAATCATTGTAGTAGCCGATCCGGAGTTTGATTCATGACGCTGAACAAATGGGACCCCTTAAAAGATCTGCTGAATCTGCAGGAGACCGCACAGCGCATACTGGGAGCAAGCACGGATGAAGGTCGCCGGAAAAGGCGGGTGAAGTGGTTCCCGGTAGTAGACATATTGGAAACCCCTGATGCCTACGTGTTCAGAGCAGAGTTGCCGGGTGTCGGTAAAGACAATATTAGTGTGGAGGTCCACGGAAGTACGCTGACTCTATCCGGTGAGCGATTCATTGAGTCTGATCCCAGAATCGCTGTGTACCACAGAATTGAGAGGACCCACGGGGGATTTGAACGGGCCTTTACTTTGCCTGGGCAGGTGAACGTCGATAAAGTTGAGGCAACGTATGTGGACGGCGTGTTAGAGGTGATGCTCCCCAAGACCCCGGAAGATTGTGATCGAACTATTTCAATAGTGTGCTCCGGTTGACAATTCGGATCAGGATCGGTCAGGCCTTTTTGGTGAAATGACCAGATGTCAAATTGATGATTTTTGGTTTAATGTCCGAATAATAATTCTTTTGACAGCGATTTACGAGGGGGGTATTTGGGAACAGGAGTCAGAAGGATATCCTTGCTGATTCACGCGGGCAGAATAGTTTTCTTGGAGCGTTGAGCCCGGTTGGCTTTGTGTTCGTAACCACACGTGATCAAAAAAATGTCGGCAGCAGCGGGTGTACATGCCCTCCAACTTGTCCAATAAAAAGCGAAACGGTCTGAGTCATAAGACAGATGACAAAAAATGATCCCTATCGTGTTCTTGGTGTTAACCGAGGGGCCTCTGAAGAGGAAATAAAGAGGGCTTATCGGAGACTCGCGCGGCGGCATCATCCGGACATGAATAATAATAGTAAGGCCGCCGAAGGCAGATTCAAGGAAGTGTCGGAGGCTTATGAGATCCTCTCGGACGCTGAGAAGAGGCGCCTGTACGATCGTTTCGGTCACGAAGGCATGAATCCGGGCTTCACGGGATTCGGCGCACCTGGGACTAAGAGTCCGTTTGGACAACACGGATTTCCCTATGGCGGGTATGGTTTCAATCTCGGGAGGTCTTCAGGTGGAGGCGTTTTCGAAGAGATATTTTCCGAATTCTTCAGGAACCATTCAGGCAGATCTTACGGAGGGGGCAGACCGGCAGTGGGGAGAGACTTGGAATACGGCCTAAAGGTGGACTTCATTCAAGCGTACCAGGGAGTTCATGCGTTTGTAACCGTCATGGACAGGAAGATCGATGTCCATGTACCGGCCGGCGTGGATACCGGATCGAGGATACGGGTGCCTGGCCAAGGGACTCCAGGATCTAGAGGCGGTCCTCCAGGAGATCTGTATCTGGACATAACGGTGGAGCCGCATGAATTTTTTAGGCGTCAAGGCGCCGGCATTTATTTGTCGCTGCCGATCACGATTGGCGAGGCAATTCTAGGTGCCAAGGTGGAGATTCCCGGGCCGGATGGTCGGTTGTCCCTTAGGATTCCTCCGGGAACGCAGTCAGGAACCAGTTTCAGGTTCAAGGGAAAGGGCTTTCCGTCACTCAAGGACAAGATCAGGGGTGATTTTTTCGTGACGGCAAACGTGATCATTCCTGAAAAAATGGATTCTGTCTCCCATGATCTGGTCGCTGAATTCGAGCGACGCAATCCGATTGATCCGAGAAAAGGTCTGTGACGAGGGAGCTATTGAAAGCCAAGGGAGGAACGGTATGAACGAAGAATCGGATAAAACTGAAGGGTTCAAAGTCACCGACAAGCGCAGATTCAATACAGAAGGAGAGGCACTACGAAAAGAAGCAGAACCGGAGAAGGAAAACAAGCAGGGCGAATCTGTCGCCGGGGAACCGGAGACCGAGGCAGTCCGTTCAAAGTCGCTTCCGCCTATGGACTTTGGCTCTTTCATTTTGAGTTTGGCAGAAACAGCCCTTTTTCACCTTGGGCTTATAAAAATTCCGGGCTCTGATGAGCCGAGAAAAGACATCCAGGCAGCTCGGCAGACCATAGATCTGTTGGCTCTTCTGGAAGAGAAAACTCGTGGAAATCTAACGGAAAACGAACAAAAAATCATGGCGGAAACACTCTTCCAATTGAGGATGGCCTTTGTCCAGGCGTCCAAGTGAATTGGAAGAAGATAACACGCGATGCCTAGAAATCGTGTAGGAGAAAGAAGATGTCTCGAATTTGTGCAGTATGCGGCAAGCGACCTCTAAGAGGTTACAATGTCAGCCACGCTCATAACAGAACGAAAAAGATTTCTTTGCCAAACCTCCAGAAAGTAAGAGTTCTTTCGTCTGACGGCAAGGGTGTAAAACGGGTGAAGGTGTGTACACGCTGCATTCGTTCCAACATGGTCTCAAAAGCACCCTGAACCCAATGCCAGAGACTGCTCGTGTTTTTGGACACACAGTCTCTCCGCAGGCGGGGGCCTTAACCCATACGGTCCCCTTAACACGGCGCTCAACCCGGACGCGCAAGAAACCGCGGCCCGGTTAGCTTGGCCGTTAGATTGGAAAAGCAGAACAAATGTATTAAATTACAACCCCTTGACACTCACCAGAATTAACCCACCCATGCTCGGGAAAACTGACCCATCTGTTTGACTGCTCACGAAACTGACCCATTTTGGAAGGGTTGGACAAAGAGGCATTCTTATGGTCAGCCTTGGTCTGGGGGTGTATCCTGGGAAAGTGAACATTTATATATTATAATTAGTTTGTTATTATTGAGTGTTAAATCCTTATAAAATTGTGAATTAAATGGAGATATGCTCCCATGAAAGCTTGTACCCGCTGTGGGGCATGGCACACGGACGCGGAAAAAAATGTTGGGCATTACATGTCATGCACCGAAGTCAAACAATACTGGTCCACCGTGAAACGTCTCCACATGGAGGAATCCGGCCACCTTGCCATGATAAAATTGGACAAAGACCGCAGTGTCATGTGCTTAAAATGCGGCAAAGACCTCTCTAACCTTCTTTAAATCCTAGTAGCACCGTCCCTGTGCCCCATTCGTCCGTATCCTGATAGTATTTTTTCTTCAAAAACACATCTCCTGCGGTGGAAGGGGAACAATAAAGGTAATTGGTAAATTCTCGAAAACGAGGGGCGGACTGTCCTTGGGTAAGGGCGGGTAATTCAAAGCAGCATTTTTTCTCAACTATATCATTGGGGAAATCAACTTTATCTTTGTAAATTACAAAATTCTTGTGAAGAAACCAGACGTTTTCGTCCTTTTCCAGCTCTTGAATTCGAGTTAGGTCTCGAACTTCCTCGCCTACAATTTCTTCACCTTTCTTGAGAAGAATGTGGGCCTGGCATCCCCAATCAAAATCCATATTTGTAATCGCCACAACAACCACAGGAAGCCGAAGTACTTCCCGAATCCCACTGTTGTAGCACATTCCCAAGCCCATAAAAGCCTTTTTCTCGGCTTCAGTTTCTATCTCCAAGAGCCGGAAGCGGTCGCCTTCTTCGAGCACAAATGCCTCTTGTATTCCTTTGAGACACCGGACACGGACCAATATTTGGTCGTCTTTGCGCATATCCCATACCTCCAATGTCTCTACCTCATCAGACATCCAGCCAACGAGGCGTCTAACGCTTCTTTCGCAATTTCCTGGCCAATAATGGAAATCACGCCGAATTTACAGGCAGGGACCACATCAACGCGCACTTCTCCTGAAGCCAGTTCAAGTTTTATCCATTCTTCGGGGGTTTCAAAAATACCTTTTGCACGGACCACTCTACCATATTTCCCAGATGTCATTTTTTCAAAGAAAGATTCTAATCGCTTTCGAGAAAATGAACTCAATAGCCTTTTTCCATAAGACTCAAATTGATCCGCTAGTCCATGATCATGGTCTATCTCGTCTTCCGACTGGATTTGCAATCCATCATTGCCACGACTGGAAATCCCCAAAATTGCTTCGAGTGCTGAGTTATTTAATCGGCCGAAACTGGTTGGGTAGACCATGACATCGGGATTTATCTCCTTGATAGACTCTATAAGAAGATTCAACATAACAGGCTTTACCCGATCGATTTTGTTCAGTAATACCGAATTACTCCTTCGGATCTGGTTTTCGATGAAACTACGATGAGATTTTATGAATGACATGAACTCAGAGGCGTCCAGGAGATGAATAAGCCTCAGGTCTGAAAACAGCTCTCGTAAATCTTCACCCTCAAGAATCTGCATAATCTGGGATATAGTCGCCACACCGGTAGGCTCCACAATTATCCGATCCGGCGACAACCGCTCATGGATCTCCAGCATTTGACGTCGGAAATCTCCAGCCATAGTACAGCAGATGCAACCTGATGGTAACTCTACAACTTCGGCGGTTTGCCCTCCTATGCCGGACAAAATCAAACCGTCAACGCCTATTTCCCCGAATTCATTTACAAGGATGACCACTTTCTCCCCCTCGGGAGGGTTCTCCATTATGTAACGAATGAAGGTGGTCTTCCCAGCGCCGAGGAAACCATAGACGACATTAACTATCACAAAAGCCTCCTGTTAGATGCTCGGGGTCAATAGATCCTCCCTTCCAAGCTCAACTAAAGAAAGAACTCGTTAAGAGATCGGAATATTATAGCAGTTCTCAAAAGTTTTTACCGAATGGTGGCAGGTTTTGAGCATCCGTCCCAGCTTAACCGAAAAGACTTTTGAGAATCCCTATAATACTCGAGATTTTAGCAGACAACTTCTCTTCGTCAAGGTAACGGAAAAGCGTCTCCAACGACTGTTCTTTCAAGCAACACTCGCGCCTGCAACCGGGACAATCCGCCGAGATAGATCAGCCCGGTTAGCAGACATAGAGACGCCAAATCCGTCTATTTTTAAGAAAGAAACTGCGCAGCGATTCCCAGCATAACTAGCGCTCGACCGCGCGGTTTAAAAAACACTGACACCTTCTAAAAACAACTGCAACTGTAAAACCTGACCGGCATGAGCTGCCCATCGTTGAAAAAATTATCTGACCATTTTTAGAATGGAAAACGTCCACCGGCCATCATATAAAAAGCGGGTACCCATAAACCAAAAACAACCCAGACAATTAGTGACCAAGCTAGCGCCGAGCTGGGGAACTTGCCATAAGCGTTGAGCCAGACCTCCAATGTCAGAACCGCATACCCTGCGCAAGCGAACGCAAGATAATTACTTTTGGCGACCAAGAGTTTGCCGCCCTCCAACACCGGTCCACCGGTAAAAAAGATGACCATATAGATGACAGACACAAACGCGGTGTAAAGACTTACATTGCCGACTGACCTCAGGTCCTCCAGACCTGCCAGCAAGGCGTAGGATACTGAGCAATAAAAGATCCCATGTGCGAACAATAACCCTGCCACAAACGGATCCTTGAAGACAGCGACCTGAAGTATCGCACCCAAGACCGTGACAGCGCCTACAAACCCCGTGATGGCCCCGGTTCCTTTAGGCTCGGCTTTGCCCAGAAAGAATAATGCGACAGCAAACCACATCGCGCCGATAGCGATAAGCACCGGCATTGCCATTTTTATCCCCCTAAAGAAGATGGTATGTGACCATCGGAGAAACCTTTTTCAAAAAAAGGCTGGTCAAAATCCGCGAACAATCCGTACATCATGCTAACAGCGCTACCCACATTATTCAAAACCAACGAATATCGCCTTCTTCAGTCTGCAGGTAAATGCTTGATTATCAAAGGGACAATGCTACGATCAAACAGTAGCTTTTTAGGCCGAAGCTTATTTTCTGTTACCCCACGAGAAAATACTCCCGTCGTCAATCGGCCTTGGTCTCATAAAGCAGGATGGTTCGCGTCACAGATATTTTTGTTGTTACAAAAAACTTTATGAACCGAGATGGAGTGGAACCATCTTAAGGACGGTCCCACTCTTTCGTATTGGTCTCTTACAGACCGTATGCTTTAGGTTGGAATCCCTTCACTTTGGAGTATTTCTTCAGGCACATGTCGATGAAATCCGTTTCCTTAGCAGGTAGAGCTTTCATATCTTTCATGTAACCCTCTAGTGATTCCTTTTCAAACACAGTGAGCTTTAGTTTTGGGTCGCCTAACATAAGCTCCCCGCATTTCATTGCGGCCGCCTTTCCTCTAGAGTAGAGACTCGCATTATTGTCCACGAGCGCTTTGCCAATCTGCCATGCGTTATCAGGACTTAGCATAAAGCCATGGCAGCCGCGGTATTTATCAGAGTTCACCAGACATGCCTGAAATTCTTTCTGATACCCCAAATCTATCGCGGCGTTCATCGCTGCAACGTCGTAACCGAGTATTTCCGTAAACACTGCGGTAGTGGTGCCGCCAAACATATCGTGATACTCAACCGCTTCATTAGACCAAACATCGGTCACGGCCGCAATGACGTTGCCACATAGATCTGCATGGGCGCAGGCGCTAGTCTTTCCTTCACAGGAGATCGGCACACCTGTAACAGACTTGATGATCGGGTCTTCGTATGCGCAGTCCTTGGTGGGACCGGTCGCTCCGCATTCATAGGCCACTATTGTTCGGCTGGCGCAGATGGCTCGTGACAGAGCGGCTAAAGTGTGAGGCACATCCTTAGAAAGGAAACCACCAGCCATAAACATTGCGGTATTTGCTTCAGCGCAGTTCGTGTCACCACCGGCTATACAATTGTACTTCTTGGCTATAGCCACGATCTGGTTCCACATCCATTCCATGTCTATGCCGCCCAGCACTGCCTGACCAAAAAGGAGCCCGGCGATGTCGTTTCTGATAATGGCGTGATCGAAAACTTCCTTGCCGCCCATGGACTCAATAGAGATTATGTCGGCATACTTGGCGCATTCCTCAAAGGACTCGAGGACTTCTCGTGTGTAATCGGAGTCCCTCATATTCACCATGTCGGGTTTGCGCAGGTCGGCTATGGTAGAGCGATAAGCTGCTTTAAGACCATATTTCTGTAGATAATCATCCATCTGTTTTGCTGTCTGGGCAGCGATTTCTCCCCCCCATTTGGGGTTATGCGTCATCTGAAAGATGTGCTCATTCTCTATCATAAGTTGCGGGTGTCCTACTATGACACATCTTTCTAAAGCGTCACCGTTCGCCCTTTCGTACTCGCGCAATAATGACTTCATTGTCTTTTCACTGCCGGGCCGAGGATGGGGAACGACTTCAGGGATTACATGCCCACCTCCGAATACCAGACCTCGCTTGGCTTTCACAGGCTTTTTAGCCGTTCCAAACATCATTTCGTCTGCGCTCTTATAGGCCATTTCGCTACTGAACTTCATGATTCTTCCTCCTCTTTGGGTCCAGGATCAAGTTTAGCTACAATTAGGCTATCCGGTTAGCCGTTCCACTTGCCTCTCATTGTTTGCCACGTGTCACCGGATAGAGCGTCCTCGGCCATACCGGAGGCCTGATTTGCCTCTTTGCCCCAGACACCCAGTTCGAAGCTCGTCACATATTCCTCGCTGACAGCGCCGCCCCCACAAACGAAGGGGATATTCAACCCAAGCCGCTTCAACTGAGAAGCAATTTTTGGAAACGCCGTCATAGTGGTGGTCATCAGTGCAGTTCCCGTAACCATAACAGGATTGTTTAATCGGCACGCTTCCACAACCTTGTCAACAGGGACATCCGCGCCTAGATTTATGACCTCAAAGCCGTTGGCGTTGAGGAGCGCATTAACAATGACTTGCCCGATATCGTGGATATCACCTTCGGCGGTATGGGTAACAACCTTGCCTTTCTTATCCATGGCTTTACCCATGGCTTCTTCGCATAGACAGATACCCGCATTCATAGCGTCTGAAGCCAAAATGACCTGAGGCAGGAAATAGACCCCCTCGTCCCAAAGCCGACTCACTTCGTTCATACCGAGGATGAGTCCTTCGTTGATAACATCCATCGGCGCCTTCTTCTGAAGCGCTTCTTTGGTTAGTTTTGCCGACTCTTCGTCATCCCCCTTCACCACGGCATCGGCCACTCTTTGGAGAAGCTCGTCTTTTGAGACCTTACGGGCTGCCTGACGCGCGACTTCGATGTTGAGGTCGAATCGGGTGAAGATGTTAGAATAATCCGTCAAGTACTTCATTTTTCGCTCCTTCTGCTTGTAGGGTTGAGGCTAAAAGATTAGCCGGCCCTCTTAGAACCATTCTTAGAGGTAGCTGTATTCTTTGGCTACTTCAACCATCGCTAAAAGATTAGCCGTAGGCGTGCCGGGCGCAATGGCGCAGCCGGGCGCAAGGACATCAAGACCCATTTCTGCTTGCTCACGTGAGGCGTCTTTCACATCGTCGGGACCCTTCATGAAAAGGGTCGTCGCCGCGTCTACACCTCCTATGAGTACTCCTACAGACCCTACTATTGTCCTAGCTAGTTTTGTATCCGACTTCGGCTCAAGGCTTATCCCGGCGCACCCTGTCTCGTACATGAAACCAATGATTTTATCTACGTTACCACAGATGTGCAGGATCACTGGTGCGCCCAACGCTTCAACTTGCTTCTTTTGATATGCCAGTTCAAGATCACGATAGGTGTATGGGGCAATCAAATCTGGAGACGCTTGCATATCCTCGACAACGATCAGGTCGGCTCCGGCCTCTACGAGCGCCTGCCCCAGCATGGTCCCGGCTTTCTCAGCCACATCCAAAAATGGATGCAGTTTGTCCGGAGTTTTGAAACTGGCCTTAAGAATCGGTACGGCATCGAGCATGGCGCCGGCTATAGTGAACGGTCCGATGATCCCTCCGATGACGGCCACCTTGTCGCCTACCTCACGTTTCATTATCCTAACAGCTTCAATGAGTTGAGGAATTCGGCCACGTTTTAAGAAATCATCCGGCAACACCGGATTGTCATCCAGCTTGTACAGTGTTGGATGATCAATCCCCGGGATGTTTTCCTTACCACCCAGCTTAACTTTACATCCCAGCGCTTCCGCTTCAAAGGTCTGGCAAAACGGGGCACGGACAGCGTCAAATCCCAGTACCGTGTAGGCGGCTATTGCCAGTTTTGCCATATCCTCTGCCCGTTCGTGTCCTTCGGGCCAAAATGCGCCGACCTTTTCCATTTGTTCGTAAGTTGGTGTGCTGTTTGCACAAAAACATGGCATTCGGTCGGGTTTTTCGTGATTGAAAATTTTCATCACTCGTTCTTTGCCTAACATGCTCACTCCTTACTGTTTCTTGTCCGTTTTCACTGTAGTTTGGTCTCTAGACGCCGGTCACCTCCCCTTGATTTTGTCGTTGTCAGGTAGGTTACCTTTGATCTTCCAACCCCTCCTTTAACAGAAAAAGAGGCAGTTCGAATCCACTGACAGGCCCAACCGAGACTTGCCACCCAGTTGTTTGTTTGATCTGACCAGCAAGATGCCGGGCTAAACCTGGGATGACAAGGCTTCTGTGACTCAAAAATGATCCCACTTCCGTTTCGGTGATCACTTTCAGTATCTCGAAAGGTGAAAAACGCTTTTCGACAACCGCATTGTCCAGACTATAGCCTTTGGTATCGCTCTTAATGAGAAAGGCCGAAGTCTCGCAGGCTGTTAAAATGCTTTCCAGTAGTCGAACTGTCTCTTTGAAGTTGCCCGTCGCTAAGACGGGGCTGGAGGTGTCCGGGGCGCCTATGCGCATGAGACCGGGGCTGAAACTTTCCATCATCACATTGTAGGGAATCGACGGTAAATCAAATTCCATGAGTGTATCAATCAGCGCCGCCATTCTCGGGTCTATTTCGGGGCATTGCTCGATCTTAACTTTAGAGCCAATAAGAGCTTCGGCAAATTCCAGACAACTCGAAAAACCACATGAGCCACAGTCGATGTCGGGGAGATACTCCACAAGGTTTTCTTCGTTGAGAGGATAAAGATCTGCAAACTCTTGTTCAATCATTAGCTTTCTACCTACTACAAAACCATTAAGCCGATTGGTGATTCAATTTCGGGTCGCAGGCTTCAAGTGGTTAAAAACAAACGCTTGACATAATTTCAGTATAATTATCGGCCCAAAAAAGTCATGGGATATGATTGACTGTTTTTGAATAGAGCAATTATTGTGCCACAAATCTCCATTCCTTGGGCCTACCTTAGACATTGTCTGAGGTCTGCAAGTTGTAGCCCCGGTTTCAGGTAAATTTACCTCAATAATATTTGTTGGAATTACATTTGGGGTTAGAATTAAATCTTCCAGACGTGAAGAAATCGGAAATTGCTTTCGGACACAGACGACACTATCGGACACCAGAGTCCGACGTCTGAATCACTCTGCAACTTTTTTGAAATCAACTCTGTTCAAACCGAATTGTCTCATCTTTCTCGAAACTGTACGAGCGTCAGTTTGGGCATCAGCGGCTGTCAGCCCTACAGAGCCTTTGTTTTTTTTAAGGAGGTGAGTAAAATATTGTTTTTCTACTTTGGCCAAAGCCTGGTCCCTAATCGTTTTGAAAGGAAGGCCCGGATCAAACATTAACAATTCTTCCTTGTTTGAAACAGCCGTGTCTGCAGGAAAAGGACAAAAAGGGACCTCATCAATCAAATCTCTTTGGCACAGGATCATGGCTCGTTCGAGGGCATTTTCCAACTCACGGACATTCCCGTGCCACGAATGTTTCATCAAGCTGAGCATAGCCCCTTGGGACAACTTAGGTTTATTCCTGTTATTGGCGCCGGCCAGTTTTTCCAGGAAATGGTCGACCAATAAAGGCACGTCTTCAAGTCGTTCTCGTAAAGGAGGCAGATGTATTGGTACCACATTGATTCTATAATAGAGATCCAAACGAAATCGATTTGAGGTCAATTCCTCAGATAGGTCCTTATTGGTCGCGGCGATAATTCTAAAATCTAGAGATATTGATCTGTTACCGCCAAGCCGTTCGATCTTCTTTTCCTGAATAGTCCGGAGTAATTTACTTTGCAGGGCATAAGGCATATCGGCGATTTCATCTAGAAACAGGGTGCCGTTGTTCGCTAGTTCCAGTCTCCCGCTTTTCCGCCGCTGCGCGCCGGTGAAAGCCCCTCGCTCATAACCAAATAGTTCACTTTCAAGAAGAGTCTCGGGAATAGCAGCGCAATTCATTGCAACAAAAGGCCCGGTTTTGCGGTGGCTATGAAAATGGATAGCTCTGGCTACCAGGTCCTTACCCGTACCTGTTTCACCGGTAATGAGCACTGAGGAGTCGGTAGAGGATAACGATTCGATCAGATTGTAGATTCCTTGCATCCTGGGATGTTTGCCTACAAGGTTTTCAAAGCGGTATCGTTCAAGAAGGTCGGCCCTTAAAGCGACAACTTCAAGTCTCAGGCGCCTCTCTTCGAATATTCGATTAAGTATGTGAAGTAATTTCACAGGCATTACAGGCTTTTCGAGAAAATCGATAGCTCCCAATTTCAGAGCGTTTACAGCAGTAGTTATGGATCCGTAGGCTGTTATGATTACGGCAAGTAGGTCTGGATTGGTTTCTTTGGCGCGTTTAAGAAACTCTAAACCATCCATTCCTGGAAGAATCATGTCAATCAGAAAAAGGTCGTAATCTACTTCTTTTAAAAGAGCGAGGGCTTCTTCAGCGCTCGGCGCAAAATCAGGAGCGTAACCCTCGGCCTCGAGTACCCTGGCCAACGCTTTTGCGGTATTTACATCGTCATCGACGATAAGTAATCGATACTGCATATAAACCTCACCGGATAGGCAAGTAGACCCGTACTCTGACCCCACCGGTAGGCCGGTTATCTAAGCTTACGGCGCCGCCGTGCAAACGAATAATATGCTCTACCAATGAGAGTCCCAAACCCAGTCCATTCTCTTTTCTGGAATAGAACGGTCTCATAGCCTTCTCGATATCCTCTGATGTCATACCCGGCCCGTCATCTTCGAATACGATTTCAGCAAATTCGAGGCGTGGTTCGGGACCGTGCTTAATCTTCATCTTCCTCGTGGAAATCCACAGATGACCACGCTTTCCGACAGCTTCCAGGGCATTCTTGATTATGTTCTGGAATGCTTGGTTTATGAGAAATATGTCTACTCTTGAAAGAGGCAAATCTGGATCAAAAGACGTCAATATTTTTGATTTGTCCAGGTCTGCCCATCCTTTGAAAAGACGAAGCGCATTTTTGAGAACATCATTGATGGATTCAACACTAAGTTTTACATCGGGAATTCGGGTGTATTGGATGAACTCGTTAATAATTCGATTCATAATTTCAACACGCTCGGTTACTGTCTGAAACAGTTCTTTTTTCTCAGATTCCGTAATGTGGTCCTGTTGGAGAAGATGGAGGCCGTACACGAGGTTGCTGAGAGGGTTCCTAATTTGGTGAGCCATGCCCGAGGCAAGCTCCGCAAGTAGGGCCATATTACGAGATCGTTCGATCTCGTCAATGAGCAGATCTGTTGTCGAGGACCTCCTGTTACTGTTTGATGTGAACGGCCTCCCAACGTGGTCAATGAGAAATTGTTGTTTTTTCTCCATATCCAGTTTTTCTTTTGAGATAAGCTTCACTTGTCGCTCGAGGTCTCCCATGAGAGAAATATGTTCCAGAAAAAGTCCAATCATGTTCAAAGTGATCATAAGCAGCCTCGCATCGGCGGGCTGATCCTGATTCTGTTGAAGTCCCAAAAAGCCTAGGCCCAACAATTCACCGTGATGATGAAGGGAAAACTCCAGAACATTTTCAACCCCTTGGGACGCCAGATGAGCCTTTAGATGGTCTGAAAAGCAAGGATTACCTTCTACGGATTGAACGCGGAAGCAATTCCATCCGGAGGATTCTCTAGATGACGGCATTTTGCTTTCGAAGTAAGGATTAAACCATGGGGCCGCGCCCTTTATCGGCTTCATTTTTGGCGATTGGATTATTACACACTGTAGCGTCTCCGGAAAATAGATCACCCCTAATTTTGCTCTAACCAACGGCAATATGGCTTTGAGAGCATCGGTGAGCACATCCTCGACGTTGTGTGATTGGACAATCGCGTTTGAAATTGTATTTAAACAGTAAAGTTCCTTACTTAGATTGGAAACAAGTCCACGTAAAACACCCGTTGCCTTTTCTTCCTGATTCAAGCAACTCTGCAAATGCCCAATACTTCGATCCATCAGCAATATAGTCACATTTTTACTAAATTCCCTTAGAGCATTTCGAATCGAGGCATCCTGCTTGTGAGATAAAAAGAACAACCCCGGGCATTCAATAGTAATCATACCTACCCAGCGATGCGGCAAATCCAGGCAATAATGAAATTGTGACCTGAGGACAAAAACCGGCTTTGAACTGCACTGAGCACAGGAGCGACCGGACAAGTCTACAGGCTCGTCCGTTTCGAAATTCCATGTCCCTTTATGTCGAGTTTGTTTAGCGTGAATTATCGAATTATTTTCATCGTCCCGAATAAAAAGTGTGAGGCTTTTAGCTCCCAACCACTCCCCTAACTGTTTTAGGATTCGATCGGCATATCTTTCCAGCCTTCTTTGAGCCTCTCCTTCCAAGTCCTGAGACATTTCGTCAGGTCTACATGAGGAGACGGTTTCGTGTTCCGACGAAGACCCTTGATGCGTAAATTGCTGTCTTTCGACTTCCTTAGAAACCAACTCTTATCCTCTGAAACGATCTATTCTGGGACGATCGAAGTTCTTTCTCGGTGCGATTGTTAAAAATCCAGCCATGCAAACATCTAAATCGATTTGTCCCATCCTTGACCAAAGTCTGCAAGTGGCCTTAGCTCTTTAATCTCAAAAGTTAATGCGGCATGGATCATTTTGTTGGCCGCTTCCGGGCCGATCTTTTCAGCAATCGCCGCTCTTATTTGATCCAGTTTTTGACCGGACGTTTCATGTTCTTTCATTTCACAATAAATGCGAACGCCTTTCCACTCTGGGACTGTCTTTCCAGGTTCCATAACAAGAAACACGGCATTGGGGTTTTCAAGTAAATTTGAATAGGTACGATTTGCTCCTGTGCCCATGACTATGGTTTTTTCATCCACCATACGTGGTGACCCAAAATATGCCGAATCAACATTACCGTTTTTGTCGGCCGTACTAAGAGTTCCTAATCTGGGCTGTTTGTTGAAATATTCCACAAGCTTGTTTGACATAAAAACCTCCTGTTATGCTGTAATAGCTGTTATGAATCCTAATTCGAGTATACCATCAGGAGTCGTATAATACAAATATTGAGCCATATCCAAAATCCGCCAGTAGTTTTTGGCTCAAGTCTATCAGGCTGATCTGCTAAAATTAAAAATTTGTGGATTTTCAGGATTTTGGTTCATGGATTAGAGATTGCCAGAGTTCATTCAAAGTCTGAAGTTCTCTAAATCGCTCTTGCTCTAGTCCAGAAGAACCATTGTAAACCATGCCGGCAGCAGGTTTCCTTGCGCGTCAAATTTTACCTTGAACCCTTGAGTTTCAACTGTCTTGGCTACTATATGCATTCTTGTGTTTTCAATGACCTGGGTACGGGGGGTCGATAAACAATGCCAGTGATTTTGTCTTTCGTAAAGTCGAATAGGGTTTCCACATCCAAACCCTGTATGATCCTGATTTTGGGTTCTTCAAAAACCTTTCCGATAACAGACGCGTTTATTTTCCTTTCATGAAAGAGCCCGATTACTTTGGCTGTGTGACGGGGTGGAACAGAGAGAACGAAGCCGAAGCTCTGAAAAGAAAAAAGCCAATCCGAAAAAGCTATTTCCGAAGGAGTTGGAATCGATTCGAGATTAATTTCAGCGCCTTTTCCTGAGTTCTCCATCATAATAGAAACAGTGCCTATTAAACCTGCATTACTTATATCTTTTGCCGCATGGGCCCAATTCTTTTCTGCGATCAGAGGTAGACACTCCAGTCGGTTTAAGAGTTCTTGCGGACTTTTCCCTGAATTAGCGTCCCAACTGGTCACGGAATGACATCCAACCTTGCCGTTTAGGTCAACGGCAAGAATGAGATCGTCACCCGTCTGAGCGGTGTAGCCGTGAAGGACATTTTGAGCCCATCCGAGAATTGCGACGGACAGAGCAGGAGCTTGGACAGAGGCGTCAGGGTGAAGATGGCCGCCGACCATTGGTACCTGTAGTTTTTCACAGCCTTTTCGGATACCCTGGACGACCTTGCGACGATGGTCTTCATCTCCACTGGCAAGCACATTGACCATCGCTAAAGGGCGGCCGCCCATCGCATAGATATCATTTACCGTAACCATTACAGAAGCTTTGCCGGCCGCATAGGGCTCGTTGATAAGCAGTCTGGGCATGATTCCATCAGCCGCAAACAGCAGAAAACCATCCTTCCAAGGTATTGCCGCCGCATCATCGCCGAAATTGGGTGGCGCAAGCCCAGCTTGTCCTTTCAGGACAAGCTCGTTAAAAACATCTTCAATGGGCTGTTTACGAATAAGACCACTATAATTACGAATTTTTTCAGCAATTAAAGATAGCGAGGTTTTATTTGTCACTTGTTCCCTTTCATGTGTCGGTCGAGTGGTCAAACCATATCAAGGTCCGCCTCCATGAACTGATGAGGTTTGCCATGATATATCTGAATTGATCCCACGGCCTTCCAACCTAGGAGTGAGAAGAAGCGCACATTTTGCTCCTGGATATGGGCGGTGAATCGGGTGCAACCCAGCTTTTTGACGTATCTCATGGCCGCTTGGACCAACAGAGCGCCTGCTTGATGGTCCCTACTTTCCCTTCTGACAGCAAGTCTGCCTCCGACCCAGTGGTTGCAGGAGTCTTTTTCAGGAAAGACGCGTACGGCGCCGATAATCTCATGATCATATTCTGCAATGATGTGGGTACTTTTGGGATCATTTTCATCAGAGTCGGAGGTCTCAAAGAGACGCTGTTCTCCAACAAAAACTTCTTTGCGGATTTGCAGGGTAGTCGCCAATTCAGCGCTGCTTCTGACCGGGCGGCAGATCAGCTCTTTTTTTGCTCCCTGTTCATAAGCCTGTAAGGCCGAACATGCGCCGCAGCGCACGCAACCCGCCAGAGACTTTGCTGAAGAAAGCCCATTTTTCCCCAGAATCCGGGCTACCTTCTCATACAGGCGTTTCATGGCCTCATGATCCGGTGTCCCGTGGTCTTGCATCATTGAACCAGCTATAGGACGAAACGGAACCACAAAGGGGTAAACTCCTCGCTCCGCCAGAAACTTGCTTCCCTCGATAACAGTTTCCTCATCTTCACCCAAACCAACTAGCAGAAAACTACTGACCTGATTGCAACCGTAAATATCTACCGCCTTGTTCCAAGCCTTCTCATATCTTTCAAGACCCATGGCTTCTTTAGCCGGAGCAACTCTTGAGAGTAGATCAAAGTCGAAACTCTCGATGTGAATGCCCACTGTGTCTACGCCGGCGTCCTTTAGCTCTTGAAGCTTAGCGCCATCATTCGGGGGAAGAAACTGTGCATGGACAGGAAGATCACAAACTTTTTTGATAGCCATCGTACATTTTCCGAGATAATCAATTTCTTTTCCATGCGAGTGAGCCGCACCTGTAGTCAAAACAACATGAGAAACCGAATCCAGTTCCTTTGCTTTGCCAATTACCTCCGCCAGTTGAGACGGGGTCTTCGCTCTGGTGGTCTGACCGCCGGACAGGGAAAGCTCAATGCCGCAGAATCGGCATCTCTTTTCAGAATGCCAGTAGGCACACGTTTGAAGGACAGTTGAGGCGATGCAGTCCTTGCCGTGTAATAATGCAATACTTGAATAAGGCAATTTGCCTTGTGTAATACAATCGTAAAATTTCGGTTGCTGTACGATTTTTACTGGCAAAATAAATTTCCCATCCTTGACGAGCCAGGGCACGCCGTTAAGCCGACGCAAGGCGTATGGAGACCTTGATACAAAGCTGCCGCTGAAAGGTACGTGCGCCGGTATTCCCTCAATCAGCAGCGTTCCACCCTCGGCCGGTCCAGCTCCGACCTTCCTGTTCGGCGAGTCTTCGGCAACCTGTAGGCCCAGACTTTGAAGCTCAGTTATTGTATGAGCAAGCATCCGTTCATACCTCCAATACGTGGGCGCCCTTTGACCCTCAAAGCTTTAATTACCGATAGGAGAGGGCTCGATCCTCTCCTGTCTCAGGATTCCAATGATTTCTCGCCTGATGTCGTTGGCTACTTTGCTGGTTCGATCTCTCGGCCGTGGACTGTCAAATTCGAATATCCGTAAAACTCTAGCCGGCCTCTTGGACAGGACAACAATCCGGTCACTCAGAAATACAGCTTCGTCAACATTGTGCGTCACAAATATAATGGTCACGTTTCTTTTCTGCCAGAGATCCATGAGAAATTCCTGCATGTCATTGCGTGTCTGACTGTCTAAGGAGCCGAACGGCTCGTCCATAAGCACGACTTTAGGATTCATTATAAGAGTGCGTGCTATAGCGACACGCTGTTGCATCCCTCCAGACAATTGCGAGGGATATTGGTCTGCAAATCCATTCATGCCGAACAGTCGTATGTATTCTTCCGCAATCGTCCTTCTCTTAACCTTGCCCATTCCCACAATTTCGAGCCCCGCCTCGATGTTTTCACACATGGTTCTCCAAGGAAACAACGCGTACTGCTGAAACACCAACCCTACCTCATGTTCAGGTTTTAGGATCTTTTGTCCGTCCAGCAAGACCTCACCTTCGAAGGATTTCTCCAAACCGGAAATGATGCGAAGTAAGGTGGATTTTCCACATCCACTGGGCCCGACAATCGAGATGAACTGACCTTCTTCTATCTGGAGATCAATATGAGCAATGGCTGAAGTTTCCTTGCCTTGTTTTTCATCGACGAATGTTTTCCTGATTCCAATTAGTTCAAGATGCACTGTCTGAAACCGCCCCTACACCCAAGGTCTGGTCCTGGATTCCCAGGTCCGGAATAACCAATCTATAATAAAACCAATCATACCAATAACAAACATCCCCGCCAATATCTCGTCGGGTCTTTGTATGTCGCGCGCAGTCATGATCATAAAGCCTAATCCATATCCTTCTTTAACCCCTGAAAATTCCGCAGCGACCAGGGTCATCCAAGCAACCCCCATTCCAACTCGCATACCGACAAAAATCGATGGCAACGATCCTGGTAGCAGTACTTTAAAGAAAATATCCTTTTGCGTAGCACTCAGCGTTTTTGCCGCATCGATTAATATGGGATTGATAGAGAGAACACCGGATGCCGTGTTCAAGAGGACTGGAAAAAAGGCGCCCAAAAAAATAATGAACGCCGCTGATCGGATTCCGATACCTAGCCACACGATAGCGATTGGGATCCATGCCAAAGGAGGAATGGGACGCACGAGTTCAATGATCGGGCTGAATAGACGATAGAACCGGGGAAACCATCCCATCAGCAATCCTAAAGGTATACCCAGAGCACAGGCTATTGAGAACCCCAGGCCAACCCGGTAAAGACTATAGAGAATATGGTAATAGAGTAAATGGCCGGGCGGCATCCCAACAGTAAGGAGGGCCCAGAATCCTGCCGCTATCTCAACGGGTGAGGGAAGAATATAACTCGCAACGATTCCAAGAGAACACAAAACTTGCCAAAGGCACATTAGAATTAGAAGCGGAAGATAACGCCCCATTCATAAGTCTCAGTTTCTTTTGCGTTTCGAAGCCTTAATAGACGAGTTTTTCAATAAAGGACTGGAAACTGTTCAACTTGATGTAGCCCAATCCACTAAGGTAGTTGACATACTCTTTGAGACCTTCAACATTGAGATTTGAAACGTATGAAACATTTGCTAAGGCCCGTTTGGTAGTCTGCTCATCCATGCCCGTATACTTGATGGCGATTCTTACAGCTTCATCCGGTTTGTCTAGAATAAAATCGATCGATTTCTTATGAGCCAGCAAAAGTCTTTCGACTTTTTCGGCATTTGCCTGAGCAAATTGCCTATCTACAACCAGAACGCAGCAAGGATGATTCGTCCAAATCTCAGCAGACGAAACGAGCATCTTGCCAACATCCATGCATACCGCCTGAGCTGGATAAGGCTCCCAGGCGATAAAGGCGTCTATTTGGTTCGTTCTTATGGCACCGATCATCTCGGGTGGTTTGATCACGGTCATTTTTATCTGTTTCGGATCGATACCCGATTCTCCTAAAGCCTTACGCAAGAGCAAATCCTGAACGGTAGAATAACCAGGAATGGCTACCTGTTTATCTTTCAGGTCTGAGATGGTCCTTATCGGGGAATTCTTTCCAACAACAATGGCTGATCCTTCAGTGTTAACCTGAGCCAGAATGGTTACTTTGACCGTGCCGTTGGCGACCGCTGTAACAGTGGGGGCTTCTCCGACATAGGCCATATCGAGGGCGCCAGAGGAGAAAGCGCTCATTACTTCGGGTCCCGACCGAAAAATACCCGCTATCTCAACCTTGAGTCCCTGCTCCTTGAAAAATCCCTTCTCCAATGAGACCCAAAGAGGAAGATGGTGAATATCATTCTGTAAATAGGCCATTCGGATAGGGTTGTCAGGTGGAATTTGCGAATAGGCCCTTTCAGTAAAAAGTAAACACGACCAAAAAGCTAAAAGAAGCGGGAAAATTGTTTTCATGTATTCCTTCTCTGTTCCACCAGATTCAATGGCAGGCGATACGGAGTAGCAAAATGCTCTCAGGCTGGGCCTCATCATCGCCGGCCTTGGGGACGCCAGTGAGTGACCTCATAATAACGGTTGGTGATAAGGCCGGCAAATAAGACAGCGCCCGGACAGGGCACAACAAGTTTTTTCCCGAATGACCCGCCTACAATATTGTACCATTCCATACATGCCGAGCAGATATGAGATGTTTTACAGATCGAGTAGGGGACACGTTCGTCCTTTTCAAGGATGAAATAAGCCGGTTCTATGAAGTTCGCATGATTCGCACAGTGTGATACGAACAACTCCTCAAATTTTACACCCCTCAATCCCATAACATTAAGCCGGCGCTCTTTCTCTTCATCGTCCAGCGATGCAATATCATTCCACTCTTCAGGCCGCGCACTCTTGTAGCTGAGTCTTTCAACCAATTCAGCTTTTTCTTCCTCGGATGGGAGTGACGGCGGTTTGAAGATACTTTGACGTATTAGAACATCGTAGCGCATCCCGTACGCATCGAGATCAAACGAACTCACTAACAAGATTTTACCATAGTAAATAGACTTACGGTACCATGAGAGCTGTCTTTTGCAGAGTTCAAAGCGCCCCCACGTGCTCGGCAGAACATATCCTAGATCTACACGTTTTGATAAAGGTGAACAAACAGCCTTCTTCGTCTCCGTCAAGGAAACCCCGTCAGCCATAATGTTGGCTTTTAAGGCGTCAAAAGCAGATTCATCCGGCCAATAAACAAATTTCTGATAACTGTAACTACTCATTATCTCCATGCTGAGTATTTCATTGCGATAGTGGCCAACGGCGTTATTCCCCTTTTTTCAAAGCGCTTATAACCAGATGGGTCATGTCCCTCATCACAAGGGGTGAGTTCAAAGCGCCAATGCCCACTTGAAGGCCGGCGTAGCAAAAGGGACAGGCGCTAACGAGTTCTTGGGCCCCTGTCTGTTCAGCCTCCTTGATTCTCGCCTGTGCCATCTTATTTTGAAGGTCCGGGAATCCTGCTTTGACGCCGCCTCCGGCCCCACAACAGCGAGAATATGGTCCATGTCTGGGCATTTCTACGAGTTCTAGGCCGGGGATGGCGCGAATAACAGCTCTGGGCTCATCAAAAATTCCTGATCCCCTGCCCAGATGGCAGGGGTCATGGTAGGTAATCACTTTTTCAACTGGTACTTCGAATTTGAGCTTCTTTTGCTCAATTAATCGGTGCAGGAATTCAACCGTGTGCAATACTTCAAAATTGAGTTTTCCGACTTTGGGGTAATCCTCTTTAATGGTTTTGAAGCATCCTGCACATGACGTTACCAGGATTTCGATGGAAAGATCATTCAAGAGTTTGATGTTGTCTGAGGCAATGCGTTCGTACTCGGGATCGCCCATTCTTAAGAGAACACTCCCACAACATTTCTCGTTCTCTCCCAGGCATCCGTAGTCAATGCCAAGGATCTTGAATACGTTGACCGTATCGATAGCAATTTGGCTAATATTCGAGTCATAAACGGCCGTACAGCCTAAAAACAGAAGAATTTTGCTCTTTGTTTTCTTTATTTCAGGCGGCAAATCGGATATAAGTTCTTCCTTTTTAGCGCGGCGTGCCCATTTTACTCGCCCCTGGCGAGGCTGTTGCCAGGGGTTATCATAGGACTTTACACTCTTCGCCAGTATCTTTTGCTGTTCCAGAGGACCGTAGCCTACTGAAACCATCAGTTCGCGGATGTTTTCCCAAAGATTGACCGTGTCTATGTTGGCGGGACAAACTACCTGGCATTGACCACAAGTCGAACATTCGTACAAATTGAGAGCAAACCTCCGCACCTCGTCCTCTCTGATCTCCTGCCGGCGGAATATTTTTCGTAAAAACCATCTTGCAAATTCAGGTGTCCTCTCACTCTTGATTACGGCATTGAGAAGACTCTGCTGGTTTTTCACGATGTGGAGGAAATCGAGGATCTTCCGTCGTGGAATTATATCTTCTCGAGCATCCTGGTCGTATACTGGGCACCAATTCAAACACTCCCCACAGAGGACGCATGCGTCCAACTGGACCAGGCGACTAATGCCCAGTCTATCCAATGGTATCGTACGGGCCGGCAAGGTTAGGTTTTCCGGAGTTGTTTTGATGGGTGTTGTTTCTGCCATGCTGTCTGTTTCTTTCTTTCCGTCTATTCCCTTTTGTAATTAAGCAGAAGGCTAAGTGGCGTGGTGAAAATATGTTTGAGTTTCCCAAAGGGCAGGTAGGCGATAAACAGGGCCCACAGCAGGGCATGGGTATACCACATGTAGCCATATATCGTCTGCCAGTCGAGGTTCACTGCAGAAAATAGCCTAGACAACAAATAACCTGCAAAGGCCGACACGGCAACCTGTTGTGGAATTTGCGCTATAAGTACCCTTATCCCCTCTAAAATAAAGCCCGAGAATGTCACAAATCCAATGATCACAAGCGCAATTGTGTCTTGCTCCTGTGTCGCGATACGGTCGGGTTTGGTAATGTAGCGCCGGACCGCTGCCCAGATAACGCCGGCGAGAATAAAAAGCCCCGTTAGATCGTTGAACATGGCGACAAAGGAGCTGTCCTTATTTACTAACGTCAGTGTTAATTCGCCTTGAGGCGAAAGTTTTTGAAGTAGAAGTGTGAAGAAGCTGAGGGAAAAGCGAGCCAAAAAAGAGTAATAGATCAGTGAATGGATGAACCAGGGGCTCACTCCGTTAGCTAGGATCCTGCGCTGCAAGAAGATATCGAAAAAGACGGTTTTGACTATGGAGAAAATTTCCTTGGAAAAGATCTTGCTCCATACAACCTCTGAACCCAATTGAAACTTTCTGTGAACAGAATACGCCTCGCCCTGGACTCGGGCCTTAAACCAAAAATTGAGAATTCCAACCATGCCAATCAGTGCTATGCCGATCGCTATCAAAAACAGGGGGTTTCCCATCTTCAGGGGAGAGTAGTGGCAAGCGATGCAAACAAAACTCTTGGAAGGCAAAACCATTGCAGGGGCGCCGACTTGATTGTTGGAGATGTGGCACTTTGTGCAGAATTCCTGCCGAGTCACATCAGTCGTTTTGTGTTCCGCCAAACTGATCGGAACAAGCTTCTCGTTTGTGTGGGAAAGTTTCACCTCATTCTTGGTGATGTCGAGCGCAACAAATGGTGAATCAGTATGACAGGCTTCACATCGTACACGCACGTGTTCAGCATGCGTTCCAGGACGTCCATAAATTTCTCGATGGCAACCGGCACATTGTACACCGGATAACGAACGATGAGGGGATCGCGCCACATCGGCGTGGCATTGGACACATGCCACGAATTCATGGGGAGACTTTTGAAAATACTCAGGTTTTACCTGGAGTGAAGCTTTGGCGGCGCGAAAGTCCCCATGAGATGCGGGGTCTTGGTGGCAATTGTAGCAAAATAGCTGGGAGGAGAGAATCCCCTCGCGCGAATTCACATTTCGGTCACGGTGGCAGTTCAAGCACTCGGATGACTGATCCTCGGCACGAGAAAACCGGACAATAGACAAAGTCAGGATACAAAGCGCCATAGCGCACACTGCCACTGCTGAAGTTTGCAACCTTAGTTTCATCTTGACTCGTTGTTCTCTTTCAAATCGTTATTGCTCCCCGATGGTGGAACCTTGTGGAGAAGCGTTCAATGAGGCCCACTCGCCGGGATGAGTTCTCATCATGTTCTCTTTTGTTGTTTTTCCAGTAAAGATGGTCCAGTTTCCCGGAAAGACTTCCGGTCGCCAATGAGCAACGGTGACGTGTATAAGAAATATATAGAGCACTGCCAGTACTGCTTCGTCGAAGTGGAAGACTTGAGCTAGGTTAATAATGTAGCCAGGGAGGAAACGGGAGAAAAACTCGGGAAACCACAGGAACAAACCCGTGAGCCCCATAGATTGCATGCCGATGAAAATCGCCCAGTAATCCAATTTTTCCCAAAATGTGAACCGATCATAGGGCGGGGGCACATTCCGCATCGCGAGTAGGTATCGGATATGGTCACGAAAACACAGAAGATCTTGTTTACGAAAACAGATCGAATTCGGTCCGAAAAGATTTCCACCTAAAATGAACTTATAGTAAAATAACCAGAAGACGTGTGTGACCACACACGAATACAGTACAACAGCGAAGAATCTGTGCAGGTATCGCACGCTGTCGGCGCCTCCGAGAAACCATGCAAATGCTCGAGCGGGCGCCATAGAGCTGAATGCCATGGAAAATCCGGTCAACACGATCCCTATAAATCCAAATATTACAATCAGATGTAATAGTCTTTGAAGAGCACTAAAACGCCAGAAAATTTCCTGCCGCATAGTTTGGTCAGCCATATCAGCGTCCTCTCAACTTGTCATGAAGCTCACGAAGTATCCACACAAAAGTTTGTAGAGCAAAAAATCCCAGGAACAGGAAAATCCCTATTTGAGAGATTCGCTTTATCGTGCCTATCAGAACCATGTCGGCCTGTTTTTTCGGATCTTTCTTTGAGATGTCTTCGGGACCGGTATGAATAATTACACCCGCGAAACCTATTGTGGCGTCTCTATGACATCTCCGGCAAGCGGTTAACGCTTTCTGTTCATCTTTAAGGGACTCGCAGGAATGGGCCCCATGGCAATCCGTGCAGTATGCCGAGGCCTTTTTTTCCAGAAAAACGCCCATTCGGCCATGAATGTCTTTAAGGTAGCTCATCTCTTGCGTTTTATGACATTTCCCACAGGTTTCTGTCATTTGTGCGCCTTTCTCAACCCTGGAGAGTTTGGATTGCACATAGTGAGACGAATGACAGTCGCCGCATGTAGGAGCTAACCGTTCGCGAGAGGTTTCTTCACTGCCTGACAATTTGTCCTGCTCTTGTTTGGCGAGAACCTTGGCATGCTCTCCCGTGAGATGACGTTGGTATGCTTCGGGATGACATGCTGCGCAACGCTTATAGTCGTAAGACTTGACACTATCTTTTTTTATCGCCGTAGGATCTTTGCGGTCGGGATGAACATTGCCCTGTGCCGTCATTTCTTCATGACAGCGCTCGCACTTTAAGGATCCATGAGCTGATTTTGAAAACCGATTCATGTCTACGAACCAAGAGGAGGAAGCCGTCAAGTTCTCAGACCATGCTGGTTGAACCTGGATGAGCAAAATTAGCCAAGCTACAACCATCAACCATCCATGGGCAAGCAAAGTCAGCATTTTTTTTGCTGCATTCCACCTGCAAAGATTTACTCGTAATTGGCCCAACGTTTACTCCTGCTGATAACTTTGGAACAAATATTTATCGGCGTGCAAAAGCTGCAATTTGCAGGTTATAATGGCCTGTTAAGATAGAAGTTCTCATTCAGTAAAAGAAAAAAGCTTTTTACAGGATCTCAGAGCCCGCTTCGAGATTGCACGCGTAAGAATCAAAGTAGACCTGCAAAAAAAGCATCGTGAGCCTGCGCAAAGAACTAAAAAGATCCCCGGCGAGGTCCTGTGTATCCAAACGATCGTCAATCCTTGATTTCATTTCCCTCAAAATCTGTCTGACCTGACAGGCAAGGGCGACTAACTGTTCGTCGGCGCCTTTCTGCAGACGAAACCCACCGGAGCGTTCCAATCGGTTGATTCGTTTCCATATCGCTTCCAGAAAAACCCTGATCTTTTCCGGTTCGTAGGTTTTGCAGCCTATGATCCATTTAACAGGTATCGCTTCCAGCCCAACCGATACAATTCGGGCATTGCTGATTTCACGTTTAATGTCTAGAACCAGTTTTTTCTTGGCGGCACCCTCAAGGATGATTTCACCATCAGAAGATTTCCTGTTAATCCTCTCTCTTTTCATGTCCCAGAATATCGCGGTAGCCACGAGGTGGTTGGCCATAGGGAAGTGGGGGTGTTCGAAATGAGGGCCAAAGAGGTAAAGATGGCCATCCCCCATAGCTGTCCTGGCAGCGGCCACTTTGCCCACAAGGGTCTTTTCAGCGAAGGACTCGTCAACCAAAAATATGGTCTTCTCCGTGAAGCCCTGGTAGTAAGCCAAAACATCAGAATCCCTGCCAGTCACCATTGATGGGCCGCCGTACAGCGGAGCGCAAAGACTCTCCACACTCGTAAAGGGCTTCTTTCCCGTTGTGCGAAGACGAACATCTTCTCGGACGGGATGGTACACGAAATCACACCCATAGGCGGTAGACGCCTTGCTGTGCAATCGTTTGACTTCGGGTAACGTTTTGGAGAGGTTTGCGATCTTTATGTCGACGAAGTTGAAACGGTCGAGATATTGTTTTGATGATTTGAGGGGAAGGTAGGCGCCTGCGCACGATCCAATATAAAGCCCTCCACCTCTGATAAATGACTCCAGTTCTCCGGCCCCCTCGCACCCGAGTCCTTCTGCAATCCTGATAGTGTCTCCACCCGAGATGACGAAAACATCGAGATCCTGCACGACTCCTTCTCTCACCATGTCCTCGGTTAGGAAGACAAGATCATGGAACAACATCCGGTCAAAAAGCTCTACAAACCACAACCAAGAATGGGATGTTCCCGACCCGGTGTAGACGCCAATACGAGGAATACGCAAAGGAATTGGATCGCGCGGCAATATACTTGCTTCGTCCTCGCCATAATGGAGATTGACTCCCCACGCAAGTTTTTGGTTTATGGACGCATAAGAGTGGTAAAAATTCATGTCCGCGTTCTTAAACCCAATACCCGCCATTTGGCCGTAACCACTCAATTGAACTGGTAAGCTGAATCGTTGCACGTTAGAGACAAACATCCGCAATGGCTTGGTCTAGTGTCTCTTGAGACAGGTCAAGTCCCGTGCCTTTATTAAACATTTCTATCATCAATTCTTCCGAAAGTTCGGGTGCCATGTTTGCAAAAATCGGGTGAATGCCGAAGAGATATGCCAACGCCTGTCTTCTTACCCACCAATCGCCATAGGCGCTTTCATCTGAGAGGCCGAAGTCGGCAAAAAGAGGTTGCATGGGGGCCCACGAGCTGAACTTTCCACCTTCTGGAACTGAAACAGTCCCTTTCAGATCGACAAACGACTGTTCGATCTTGTCAGGGTCTTTTTGACCGGATCTTGCACTGAGTTCAGCAACAGCGCACGGGTCGATACCATACTTCGCACAGGCTTTTAGAACACGGCATGCGCTTTCCGCCGAAAGTCCGGCCCTCTTGAGGGTCAGCAACGCTCCGACGTCATTGATCAGGAACCCGGGTTCTTGCTCAGTCGGTTCCGCGAGGGTCTTTGGATTTTCGTTCAAGTATACAAAGGTATTGGTCGGATAAGGGGTATTGTAGCATGCGCTGTGGCGGTGCACAAAAGGAGCGATCCATTCCTTGGCGTCCTTCTCACCCATTGCCGTCAAAATGTCTTCAACTCCACTTTTGCCGGCAAAGGCGCCGCCTTTGATTGTCTCCAAGACTTCGAAGCATTGATCGACAAAACCTTCGGGATCGGAGATTTCCAGCAGCCCCATTCCTCGGAGGGCCACAGCCTTTAGATTCTTCTCTCCAAAGACTTTGCCAAAGCCCCAGCAATCCCCACTTGCCCAATAGTTGACACAAATCTGAGCTAGATCTGAGCCCCTTTCTCCAGCCGGTCCTATGACCAGGGTTTGGATAAGATCGTCACCCATACTTTTTCGTATGGCATCGGTGGTATTCCAAACATCGGCCCCCCAGAATTCCGAAGCCTCCTGGATATCGGCAACGCCGTCATGAAGCCAGAGGAAGACAGGCTTCTTCGATTTTCCAACGATCACGACATAATCGAAGCCGGTGTACTTGAGTTCCATGCCGGCTTTCAAGGTGAACGGGGAGTGAGTCAAGCCCCCAGTTCTGGGGCTCTTGGCGGAAATAACTCCGAGGGCTGAAGCGGGAAACAGTGTGCCGGTCAGCAAGCCGGCACCCAGAATAATAGGGTCCCTGTCTTTATACGCCCCATAGAGCGAAGATGTAATGCCGACACCACCAATTTTTTGGCCCACAAGCTCATCATCAAGCTCATCTTCAGATATTTGGCTGGCTTCCAGGTCCACGATCAATATCTTATTTGATGATAAATAGTCCATTTCTATTCTCCTCACTCTACCAGCGAGATCGCATTGACCGGGCAAATTTTGACGCACATTGGGCCGTATTTCATACCACTACACAGGTCGCAAGGCTCACGAAGGAGCATAGGTTTTGCAGATGCGTCCGCCTCCTTTTTTTGTCCCGAATCACTCGATTCCTCAGTCACACCGATTCGTTTGATCTCAAGCCCTTCGGGCCGCGCTATTTTCAGGCTCTCTTCCTCCTTTACGACCACCCCAAAGTAGTCCTTTTTCTCTCGAGTCCGATACACAACGATACACGACGAAAGCAGAGCGAAGGCATCATCCCTGTGATAGCCGCACGCCATCTCGCAAGCCATGCACCCAATACATGTGAGCGCGTCCACATCAATCCTCATCACGATTCTCCTTCTAGGTTTTGTTACAATGCCCTGCTTGATCAAGTATATGATGCTCTGCCATACTAGGATGCCTGAGACCATTGTATGGGTTGAGGTTGATTGAATTAACTGTTTTCCATACAGTCGAGGCTCCCAGAGGCAGCAGTTCCTATTTCGACGACTCGATGTGCTCAATGTTTTTAATTGGATACGCTGGAGTACATAGCTAGCCCCCGCCCAAAATCCAATTTTGTGTCGGCAGCAAGCTTCCCACGCTGCTAAAATTCATATAGCAGCCGGTTTTATAAAGCCTTGCGGTTTCTTTTGCTACGTAAGCCAACCTACTTCGAGTGAGCCGCCCTGTCAAGAAAAAATGTCATAAAGGTATAATCTTATGATATTTAATGTTGACCATGTGCTGATTTATACAATACTGTTATAACAATAGGTTATAATTATCTTATTCGACAGAGGCTGCTGACTCACAATGGATTTAGATTCTAATTCATTAGAATATTAAGATAATACTTAATTATCATAATATTCGACGATTGTTCTTGACAGTTATCGAGCCTCCATTTTATAAGTTAGCTGAATCAATTAGACAGGGTGAAATGAATTGCGTTGTAGTTTTATTTGTGGGTCTACTCGTTTTGCTCACTAGAAACGGACACATCCCTCTTCCCAGTTCCCAAGCGTATGTTGGGATTGACTGTGTGCGTGACCATCGCTCATAAATGGATCAGGCGCCTTTCCGCTACTCTACTCTCAGGGGGTTGACCGTATTATGTTCAAGCCTGCCCAAAAAAGTCACAAAGTCTCGCACTATGTAGTCGACCAGGTCCGTGACGCGATTCTAAAAGGGGAATTCAAGCCCGGTGACAGACTGGCGTCGCAAAGAGAGTTGATCGATCAGTTTCAGGTGAGCAAGGCAAGCATGCGTGAGGCCTTGAGAGTGCTGGAAGTTATGGGGCTCATTGAGGCCAGAAAAGGTACGGGAGGGGGGATCTTTGCCGCTGAAGTGAACATGAATACCACTGTTCACAGTCTTACGAATTTCCTCCATTTTAAGAATGTCTCGGTTGGGGACATCACAATGCTTCGTTATTTTCTCGAACCCCATCTGGCGGAGATTGCATTGTCAAGAATGACCAAGAACGACATTCGTATATTGGAAACAATGACAAACGACGAAGTGAGCACCCCCGCCGTTAAAGAAAAGCAAGGGATTGGGTTTCACTACTATGTTGCCCGATTCTCAGAAAACCCTTTGCTCATACTGCTCATGGACTTCATCGAGAGCCTTCTGGCTGACCTGAAAGTCAAGCTCAATCCTGGGCCTGAGTTCTACGATGAAGTAGAGCAAGACCATCACAGAATCATAGCATGTTTCAGGAGAAAAGACGGCGTGAGTGTCAAAAAAGAAATGGCCGCCCATGTGCTTCGTGTGGGGAGCCATCTAGCAACACTAGCGGGGAGCGCTCCTTTCAGTCCATCCAGCTTCCAGGGAGACCACGATCTTTACACCGAAGCTGGGCTGAATATCTACCCGCCTGGATCGGGCAATGAAGGGCCTTTGCCCCCGGCGGCGCAGAAATCTCTCCAGGAACTCGGAGTTCTTCTCAGGCATGTGGGCAAAAGAGACCTGTATTTTGTTCAAGTCAAGGGTGAACTTCATGCGCAGGAACGGCCCAGAAGTAAAAACAGTCGAGAGGTTTTCACCACTTAGGCGGTCTTGCTAGATGGCTTTCCGCCTGACGGGAGGAATCATGTATCTCCTGAGTAATGGAACTGGTTGTTCGAATTTATCGCATTGTTTTGTTCCCCTCGAAACTTGGCCATAGGCGTGGGGAGGGAATGCTGGGGAATAACTGTACTCGTGAGGACATGACGACGGAACTATCAAAGGAGAACGAAATGCATCCTATGGAATCAGCCCTTAAAGACGTCAAATATAGGGTGGAGCTTGAGGACAAGCCTTCCAGACTAAAATACTGTGTGAATGGGGAGTGGCTGGAATCAACAACAACAAAGCACATGGACTGCTATAACCCTTCCACTGGTGAAATCATTGCTCAGGCTCCGCAGTGTACGGTGAATGAAGTCGAGTCGGCCATTGCCGCTGCAAAGGCGGCTTTCCCCGCCTGGGCCAACACTCCGCCAAACAAGCGGGCGCAGGTGCTTTTTCACATGAAAGCGCTGCTCGACAAGCATCTGGAAGAACTTACCTATCTCCTTTGCAAAGAAGAAGGCAAGTCCTGGACCGAGTCCTTGGGTGACATCTTAAAAGTGACGGAGGTTGTGGAATTCGCCTGCGGCATTCCTCACCTAATGACGGGGGAGTCAATCATGAATGTCTCCTCCGGTTACGATACCGTTTCGTACTATCATCCTCTGGGGGTATTTGCGGCAATTCCTCCGTGGAACTTTCCGGCAATGATCCCACATGGTTGGATGGCCCCCCTCTGTATAGCCACGGGCAATACTCTGGTGATCAAGGCGGCGAGTTTTGTTCCTCAATCCGCCATGCGCATTCTGGAACTCTGGCATGAAGCCGGACTACCCAAAGGCGTTATCAATATTGTAACCGCCGGCAGAAATGAAGCCGAGATTCTCCTAAGACATCCCGACATCGCCGGTGTCTCATTTGTTGGGTCTACAAAGGTCGGTCGCCATATCTATGCCACGGCGGCGGCAAACGGCAAGCGGGTCCAGGCGTTGACAGAAGCTAAGAATCACGCCCTTGTGCTACGTGATTGCAAACTCGACCGAACCGCAAACGGTATTATCAATGCCTTCTGTGGCTGCGCCGGAGAGCGGTGCATGGCCTTGCCTGTTATCTGTGTGGAAGAGGCGATCGCTGACGAACTCATCGCGGCACTCAAAAAGTTCGCGGCCCAGAGGAAGATCGGCGCCGCTTATAACAAATCTACGGAATTGGGGCCTGTTGTTAACGCCGGTCATCTAAAATTCGTAACTGACTGGATAGAGACGGGCATTCAGGAGGGCGCCGAACTCATTCTTGACGGACGCGAGCCCAAGGTCCCCCCGGAGTGCAAGGAAGGGTTCTTTATCGGGCCGACGATCCTCGATCATGTCAAACCGGGCATGAGCTGCGGTGATCAGGAAATATTCGGTCCCGTGCTTTGTGTCAAGCGTGTGAAGGACTATGAGGAAGGACTGGCTATAATGAACGCCAGCGAATTTGCCAACGGCTCTGTAATCTATACTCAGAACGGTTTTTATGCCAGGGATTTTGCCTATCGTACCGATGCCGGCATGGTCGGAATAAACGTCGGCATACCTGTACCGGTTGGAATTTTCGGTTTTACCGGGCACAAGCACTCTTTTTTCGGCGATCTCCACGTGATGGGCAAAGACGGGGTTCGCTTTTTCACGGAGGTAAAGAATGTCACTTCCACGTGGTTCAAGGAGGGTGTGAAGGCGCAGGACTCCGAAAAGGTAGATACCTGGGATGGCACGATCACATCGTTGCCTACGGAAGATGACAAAAAGTAGAGCGGTATGGTGTGAAGTATCTACGATTATTCTGATCAGCTTCAGTCTGAGGGCCCTATGTTTCTCAGGTAAAAAATCAGGAAGGAGGTCCAGATGTCTGAGTTAAGCACTCTGCGGAAAGAGCAAGTTGTCACCGCAGCGGATCCAGGAAAAGTCGATTCTGTGCTCAAGGAGCTTAGAAAGATTGTCGGTGAGGCAAATTGCACGGCATCGAGACACATTCGCTATGCCTACTCGTATGATATGAGCTTTGTAAAGCCCAAGTTACCGGACTATGTTGTCATGGCGGACAAGGTTGAGCAGATCCAGGAGATTCTCCGATTTGCCAACAAGGAAAAAATCCCGGTTGTTCCCTATACGGGCGGCACAAACATAGGCGGGCTGACGATTCCCGAACGGGGGGGCATTCTTCTGGATCTAAAGACGATGAACAACATCGTTGATATCGATCCGGAAGCCCATGTTGCGGTTATAGAGCCAGGTGTCTCTCACGCCAAACTGGCCGATGCTCTATACAAACATAAACTGAGATTCGGTTGGCCCGTTGGCCCCCCGTCCGCTTCAGTTCTGGCATGCGCCGTTAACCACGGTATTGGCGGGCTTAACGCCAAGTATGGGCTGAACAGCCAGGAGATCACCAGCATGGAGGTCGTCCTTCCTACCGGTGAGTTGGTGCGGGTAGGGTCCTGCGCCATCCGGCACGATGCCTGGCATAGTTGTCTCCCTCTACCTCAGCTTGATGGACTATTTAAGGGCTGGCTCGGCTCAACTGGAGTAGTGACAAAAATTGGTATCAGTGTGCATCCAATCCCTCCACTTCTCAAGGTCTTCACCGTGTCATGTGATAACGTTGAAGATATGTATTCGTACATGCTCAATCTGAGCAACTATGAGATGTGTGATGATCTCACGGCGGTGTCCTGGTGGCTTGCGCAGGTTCCGATCCCTTATCCCTTCAAACCCAAGCCTGATGATGCTCCGGAGTGGTTCAGCTTTGCGACTACCACGTCGTGGACTGAAAAGGAGAAAGAGGCAAGGGAGGAAATCTGGGAGAAGGTCTTTGAGGAAGAGCAGAAAAAGGGTACATCCATCAAGGGAACGGTCTATCCCGAAGAGGCGTTGAAGGGAAGGACCCAACTGCCTAGCCAGGTCGTAGGTTCCACCAAAAACTACTGTAAACAGGGCGGCGCCGGGATATCCTGGCCTGGGACCTTTACGCCCGCCAAGTTCTGGGCCCCTGTATACAACAAGTGGAAAGACATTCTCATCACCCATAACCTATCGCCGTCCGTGCGGATGAGTATGTATCGCGGCGTTCATTACGGCATGCTCAGGGCGATGATCCCGTTCAACAAGCAGAGCGCAGAAGAGACTGAAAATGCAAGACACGCAATAGTTGAGTGCCTCAAAGTAGATTTGGACGCAGGAGGAATTCCTTATAAACCGCCGATAGATTTTGCCAATGAAATCATTAAACGGGCCGATCCAGGATATATGGACCTCTTGAGAAGAATGAAAAAATTTCTCGATCCGAACGATATAATGAATCCGGGCAAACTCGGCATATGAGCAATCAAAAGAAATACAGATTCGAATTGGAGGAACAATGGACTGGAAGATTGCGGAACTGAAAGAGCTTGAGGATAAAATCTGGAGGTGCACCGCATGTGGGACTTGCAAAATAGCATATGACTATGGCCCTCCGCCTACATTTGGGGAAATTTGTCCATCAGGGACCGAATTCGGGTTCGAAGGCTTGATGGCTTCCAAAGGTAAGATCGCGTTTGCTCGAGGTATATTGAGCGGTGAGCTTCCTTGGGACAATGAGTTCTTGGAGGCCATCTACAAATGTACTGTTTGCGCCGGTTGTCAAAACCAATGCCAGCTCGATCTCAAGCCCTACATACCTGAGATTATCGAGGCGATGAGGCGCAAGGCGGTTGCTGAAGGTGTAGGGCCTATGCCCCTGCATAAAAACCTTCTCCAATCAATGAAAAATTACGACAATCCGTACCAGGGACCTCGACGAGTAAGAAACGATTGGATCCGTCCCTTTAAGAAGGCGGGTAAGCCCATAAAAGATCTTAATAACGAGCCCGCTCCGGTACTTTTCTTCGTAGGCTGCACTGGAGCGTTCAACACAGCGGCACGAGCCGTGCCAACCTCTACAGCTTCTATTTTTCAAAAGCTCGGGATAGATTTCGGAATCCTGGGCGAGAATGAGATTTGCTGTGGCTCTACTGCAATGCGGGTGGGAGACTCTGAGGAATTCAAAAGAGTCGCTACAAAAAACCTTGAGACCTTCAAATGGTTGCACGACGAACGAGGTGTCAAGACAATCATCAGTTCTTGCGCCGGATGTTACCGAGCCATCAAAAAGGACTACTCGCTTTCCTCCGAATACGACAAGGTGATGGAAGGAATTGAGGTTATACACATGGCCGACTACCTCAACCGTCTCTACAAAGAAGGGAAGCTACAATTCAAGGGCGAACTGCCCTGGAAAGTCACCTACCACGATCCTTGCCACAGTGGAAGGCATTTGAACAAGTTCATTATCGATCAGGAAGGCAAACAACTCTGGAAGGGGGCTTATGTGGATGTTGATCAGAGCGAATGCCTCTACGAGCAACCCAGGGATTTGCTAAAAGCTATTCCGGGGATTGAATTCGTGGAAATGCAGAGGAACCGTGGCAATTCTTTCTGCTGCGGAGGCGGTGGTGGCGTGATGACAGGTTTTGGTGAATGGGCCACAAAGAATGCTGGTCTACGAGTCCAGGAGGGAGAGGATGCGGGTGCCGAAAGGATCGTGTCTATATGCCCCTTCTGCCATTTTAATCTAAATGAAGGCGCAAAGAGAATCAGTAGCCAAATCAAGGTTCATGACCTAACTGAGTTGATCGATCAGGTCCTAGTTGGGAAAAGTGATAATTAAGCGGGAATCTGAAAATCTTGAGATCCGGCTTCAACACATTTGGGGCTAGATCTCAATTTCAGGACAGGAAAGGGTCCAGAAAGGAGATGATAAAGTCAAAAATCCGGTTAAGAGAATTGGCAGGATTTTCCGGTCGGCATGGCGCCATCACTCGAAAGGCACGCGCCGAACCAACTGGCAACGCAGCGTTAGTGGTTTTTTTCTAATGCAGCGTTGGCATCAACCGATTACATCAGGCTCTTAGTCTATCAATTTGGAGAAATTGGTCGGAGTTTTTATAGGGGGAATAGTCGGGCATGAGTGATCATGGGCGACCACCATGGCTCAGAGGGGTCGAAAGGTTATCTGTTTTTTCGTGTTTCCGTCTGGTTAAAGAAAGGTGATACTATGAGTCAATCAAGTGTTGGAACGGGTGCTGGAGACGTTAAGTTTTCAGATTTAGCAAAACAGATGCTTCGTTACAGATGGGTCTGCTATGGAATGCTATTGCTGACCTACATCTTTGTTTACTTCGATCGCGTGGCGCCTGCGGTAATAGCGCCGGAATTAATGAAAGAGTTTGGTTTATCAGCCACAGCCCTTGGGATATTATCTTCAATGTATTTCTATCCCTATGCTGCAATGCAGATCCCTTCCGGCATTCTGTCAGACCGCATGGGCCCGAGGATTTCAGTGACGATTTTTTTTACGATTGCGGCTATAGGTACAGCGCTCTTCGGTCTGGCTCACAGTTTCGGAACGATTATCTTTGGCCGTTTCCTTATGGGAGTCGGTGTTGCGGTCGTATGGATACCCTGCATGAGAATTCTGGCCAACTGGTTTCGACCGAAGGAGTTCGCCACCCTCACCGGCGTGATGCTCACCGTGGGTAATGCCGGCGCAGTGCTAGCCGCTGCGCCACTGGCTTTCCTCGTAGGCCTGGTTGGTTGGAGGGCCTCCTTCTACTGGCTTGGAGCTTTTATGGTTATTGTTGCTGCCTTGAATTACCTTGTTCTAAGGAATAAGCCAAGCGATAGGAGTTTACCCACAGTCTCAGAGATAGATGGAGTTGATTACTATTCTGTCCAGAGCACTGAAAAGGTCAGTTTTGGCGAAAACGTAAAAAGGCTGTTCGGGATGAAGAACTATTGGTTAATCGCCATTTACGCATTTGTGATCTATGGAACCGTCATGGGATTCCAGGGGCTATGGTGTATACCGTACCTGCAGCAGACGTACGGTCTTCCAAAACAACAAGCGGCTAACATACTAATGTTATGGCCGATCGGTATGGCAGTGGGTTGCTTTGCATTTGGGTTTGTTTCCGACCGAATTTTGAAATCCCGAAGGAATGCTTCATTCTATGGCATCATCATTTACGCCCTGACCTGGTTACCATTGGTGCTGTGGCCGGACAAAATTCCGGTAGGCATGTTTTATCCCCTTCTTTTCATCATGGGCTTCTTCTCTGGGGCCTACGTTCCGAACTATGCCCACATTGCCGAGGGACAACCGCACAGTTTCATTGCTACGGCGAATGGCATGCTCAACGTCTGGTATTTTATCGGTGGGGCGCTTTTCCAAGCTTTGATGGGAGTGGTCCTAGATTATTACGGCAAGGTCGGGGATAAATTTCCGGTCGACGCATATAAGACAACTTTTGTAGCATGTATTATTGCTCTAGTGATTGGCGCGATTGCGATGTATTTTACGGCCGACAGCAAGGTGCTACAGAAGAAAACAGCATAAAAATAAAAACATCAACCTCTCAGAGGGATTTGAATTCATCACACCTGGTGTTGGTTTTAGGATAAGCTCTAGGTTAACAGGGCTGGAGAGAGGGTATGAATAGTAAGTTTGGTTGGATCGAGCTAAATGATCCAGCCCTCCCTGGCCCTGCTAGAGGCATTGTTTCTCTTTTGTATGCTTATTTCACGTGATAAGGAGAAAACCGGCATGACCCTCAAAGAAAAATTTATGAATCGTCTTATGGGTAAAGGTAGCGACGAGATTATGTGCGGCTGCACCACGACCTATGGAATGGTAGATCTCATGAAAAAGTGTGGCCATGAAAGACCACGTGCGGATACGGACCCCGTAGCAATGACGGAACTGGCCTTGGCAGGACACCGGTATGCCGGATTCGAGTGGATCAAGGCAATGGGATGGGACATCACTGGCATTAGCGAAGTTCTCGGGTGTACCCTTGGTGAGCCTAAGATCGATTCACAGTACTTCATCAAGGCTCATCCCTTCGCCGAGAGTCTCGAAGGGCTCGATTGTCCATCTGATTTTCTGCAAAGAGGTCGTTTTCCAATCTATAAACAGCAATTCCAGATGCTCAGAGAAAAGATTGGAGATGAACTGGCCATATTTGGGGAAACCGAAGGCCCATTTACCGCAGCTGCAAATCTGGTAGGTGCAGAATCGTTCATGAGATGGACCTTCAAGAGACCCGATGATGTCTTCAAAGTCCTTGATGTTACCAAACAGGCGGCAATCGAAGCCATCAATTTTGCCTTCGATAACGGCGCTGATTACTATGTATTGGCCGAACCGACTTCCAGCACGGCGCTAATGAGCCCAAAGGCATGGGGAAAATACATGCTTCCTCTGATGAAAGAGGTTGTAAGCAAGTCCAAAGGACCTCTCGTTCTCCATATTTGTGGGAATACCGATCTCATTATACCGCTGATGTGTGATTCGGGCGTCGCCGGTATCAGCATCGAGGAAAAAGCGGACATGAAAAAGGCGGTAGAAATCGCCCACACGAAGGGCGTTAAGGTTTTCGGAAACGTTGCGACAGCGACGACGCTTTTTATGGGTAAACCTGAAGAATGCTATCAGGAAGCGATGACGGCGCTCAACAACGGCACCGATTTCCTGACCCCCGGATGTGGCATCGCCCCCCATTCTCCCTTGGAAAACCTGCTCCAAATCAAAAGAGCAAGGGATGATTTTTGTCGTAAGTAGTCGGATAATCTCTTTCCAGTCCTTCCGATCTTTTCTATTGGAGGGATTGGAAAATACTCCTAAAAGCGTATATAGTAAGCTGTAATGGAAAAGGTATTAAATAAGCGACCGTTTTTTTTTGGTTGCGCGCTGGACGCGGATGAACGGGATGAGTCAATTCGGGAGAAGATCTCATCCATTGGATCCGATCAGAAAAATAACGATCCTTATACTGCGATCATGCAAATTATTCGTCAGGAGGTGGCCCCACATCTTTGGGAAGAAAGGGGTTCAATCGAAGTTCCTCCGTGGCTCGCTCCAATACCCCCAAGAGTTTCGAAAAAAAATGTCGTTCTGGAAAATTTTGTTTACTTCATTGATGGCAATGGCTGTCAGGATTTTGCTCAGGTCGCGGGCAAGTTCGTAGAAGAATATATTTTTCCTCAAATCCCGTGCATGATTGCTGTGGATCACTCTTTAACCGGCGGGGTGTTCGCCTCGTTAGTTTCCTTGTACAAACCCGAGGATATTTCATTGATCGTTGTCGATAGTCATGTAGACGCGTTACCAGTGTCAGTCGTGTCTGGGGCTATTCAGTATGATATTGCGACAAACCCGAACTCTGTCCATGATCCCAATGATCCTTTCTTGAAAAACCGAACTGATTCATACAATGCGAGTTCATTCATTCATCATCTTTTGGAACAAGATGAGATTGATCCTGAAAATCTCTATCTCATCGGGGTGAGTGACTATCCTTCAAAGCATGCGTGTCGCATCAAAGATGATAGGATAAGACGCTATGTCAATCATTATTCTTCCCTAAAAAGTAATGGTGTCAAAATTGTAACCAAGAAGGACCTGTCGCAAAACCCGGGGAAGTTGACCAGCCTGTCCCGGAAGGTAAAAACACCATACATCTATATTTCTATAGATATGGATATCGGTGCACGTAACGCTCTTGAAGGGGTCAGGTTTAGAAACTACCAGGGGATCAATGAGAATCAAATATACAAAATAGCAAAATGTCTTCGAGATCTTGTGGATAGTGGTGTTGTTCTGGCTGGTATGGATGTTACGGAATTCAATCCGCGGAGGGCCGGTTCCGGAGAGAATTCGGTTAAAGATCGTACTTACCGCATAGCTTCGAACCTTATCAAAACAATTTGCTTCTCACCAGAAATCCTCCTTAACCGCTCTTGACCACCGGTATGTACATTGCGAGGAGCCTCAGGCGACAAAGCAATCTCAAGACTCATGAAGCGGCAATGTAGTTGACCAATCGGCAAGAACTTTGCGAGAACTGGTATATAAGATAGCTGTCCAATGCGAGATAATGAAAGCCAGGAATTGGAAGACTATATTGTGGAGTGGCATTATGACGAACCGTCGCATCAGTTCGCCAAGGCCCTCGGGAGATACTTGTTCGAGTTCATCAATCACCTACGTAAGCAAGAATTATCAGAAAGAACCCTGCGTAAGCATAGGGACAACGTCTGGTGCATAGGGTACCTTGAGTGTGCTTTCGGGTATCAAGACGATTTTGCTCCTGGAAACGTTTTTTATGGTCCGGAACCAGGCTATGATTATGAATTCAAGCGGAGGTTCAGTGATTCCGAGCATGCCGTAAACTCGTATAGAGCGACTTGGAGGAAACTCTATTCGTACACGAAAGCATTGGGACATCTTGACGGCACGAAACGCCATTCCCACGAATAAGTCGGCAATCTGTTTGGAGTTCCCCGACCATTCAAATTCATCTTCAAATCACAGGGCTTTTTCGGATCCAAGCCTCTGCCGTCCATCTCATCCATTCTCCGACCCGACTTCTCCTTCCAACCGGCCTTGAAACGCCCCGAGACAGAAACCTTGAGCCTTTCGTACGATTCCGCCCCCGCGGCAGGCCCCATACATCAAAGCGTCAACAGGGCTAAGAGCGTTGGTTCAGCCTGCCGCCCAAACGGTGCTTCCCTCCTTGCCATAGCACGTTCCCAGTAGACAGACACCCGGCTACAACAGATTGTCTGGAACATTCCCTATGAGGACGGCTTAGTCCACGAATGAATTCCTGAGATTCCCGGGATGGGCTTGCGGGCCCTGTAATGGTTTGAGTGAACTTGCTGAATACCAGGAAGTAGATCTCGATCCGTCGAGGCCGGTCGCTTGGGGTGTTTGATCTGAGAAATACAGTTACCCGAACTCCAGCCCACTTTCTGATCGGTGTTGGGGCTTGATGGAACAACAGAGGCTTTGTGACTTGACATTTCTGGCTCGGGAATAGTTTCCGGATTTATTGCACAAAGTCTGCGCCCCACCCGGACGGGTAAAAAAGATACGCCACGAGAGAAGGAATGTGATATAGAAGGCCCCCAAAATAGACATACGGTAACGATTACACAACCCCCCGTACCATTAAGGGACGGTTCATGCTTACTCTATCGGTTCCGCATCGTGGTCGAGGCATTCAAATTCCTTTTCCACATGTCCGAGGAACTGGGTTTCCGGCCTTACGAGCAGGGGCTTGCAAGACTAAGGCTGCCCGCCAACCGTGGAACCGAATTCGGAATCCTGCGAGGTCAAACCATCAAGGTTTCCAGAAAAGCGGCTGGATTGACCGATGGTCGGATAGGATGAGATCTCCTTGAGAAAGGCAGGCATCTCTTCGTTTCTTGTACAGCAGATCGGATTTGAAAGAAAATGACCGCGAAACAAAAGCCCATGACCCTCAAGAAGCTCCGCACCTTGGTTGAAAGTTGTCTGACGGAGGGATTCACCTTGGCATTTTTCCTGCCGGACGCAGAAACCAGACCTCCGACCTGGAAAGAAGTTAGACAGGCGGCAATTGACGGTTATGCATTGGCCCTGGGGGACATATTGGAGGCTCTGGACAGTGACACACAGGCCCTGGAAATTGCCAAGTCGCAAGATGGAAGAGTGGCAATAAAGGAGGAGGATTGGCCCCGATATGAGGAACTCGTGGGGAAGGAGTAGAGGATTCATTATTCCATCCCCACGGAACTGAAAAAGGAGAGATCACCATGTCATCAAGATCCAATAAGAAGAGTCGTAAGCCCAAGAAGGTGACCAGAAGGTTCAGGCCCACCCTATCAGAATTGGGTTTGCCGGAGAGAACAAGAATCATCAGTAATCCAGATGGTCAAATCAAGATGTCGGAATTACTGATAGAATTCATAGAACCCTACGCAGAGTTGGCTCGGAGCGAGGAAGATTACCGAAAACTCCTTTCCGTGGGTCTGGTGGCATGGAACGCTGCTCTGTACCCCTTACAGGACCGACGAGCGATGGTTGATTCGATAGTTGAAAAGGCGATCCCGGCTGCTGCGGACGACGCAAAATTGATCATTGATGAACTGATCCGGCGTAAAGACAGGCATTTTTCTGAAATCAAGAGGGCCATGTTGTCCTACGTACTCACCATGACAAGAGGTGGACCGCACGTCTCTGTGGCATCTACCTTGGAGGGTATTGTACCTAAGCGGTTTCAAAGATGTGACAGCCGAGAACCGGGAGCGGTAGCCCCGGGGTTTCTCCGACCCAAGGGCGAGGCGAGCAATTCACTCAGTTGGCTGCACGTTGGTATCAGGCGGCACGAAATCTTTTTTCAAGGCAGTGAGGATGTCGCCAATGACCAATAAGCTCCGTGACAGAATCATTTTGCTCAACTCGGGAGAGCGATCGACCATGGAATCCCCGATGGAAAGACTTGCCGAAATCACCTGTGCCTACAGAAAAGGAAGGGCGCGGGAAGAATACTTGAAGATACGGAAATCTTCTCAAAACGAACTGAAGCGTGGGATTTGGCGCAATGACGATCTTATCTTCCTGGAACAAGAGATTGAGGAGGAATGTACCAGACTCTGCACGAAGTGAGCAAGCCAACTCGAAGAGACTCTCAATGAACTGATAGAGGCCCGCCTCACAGACAGGAATGATGAAGGGGAACAATAGTAGCCTCGATAGAAAAAAGGGAAGCAATTTGGGATAGCCTATTTACATGCCTGACCCTGTGACCTCCCTCATGAAACTTCTCGACTTCCGATTCCGTGTATTCAACTATTTGCCCATACTTTTGCACAATTTCCTCTGTCATCTCAATCCTCTCTTGATCGGGAGGCTAACAACAAAGCTCTCTTGTTGTCAATTGGCTAGGATTTCTTAGTAGATATTACTTCCTGAACCGTCACGCGAGTCCTGCTGGAAATGCTCGGCCGACTGTACCCTTCCCTCGACCGTCCGCTTATCTTCCAATGAAGAATGCCTGAAAATTCCAGGTGGACTTTTCCCGCAATAATAAACAAGGACACTCGGAAAACACCTGGATGTCCGCGTTTCACTTGGGCTTCTTGATCACCTTTGTTGCTTCTGAAGGAACATAAGGAATCAAGCCTGCTCTGAAAGCCTTCTCCTGAATTTCCTTCGGGAGCATCCGTACATCCACAACAACCCCATTAACCGCTAAAAACCACGCAAAGGGATTGTCTTCCAACTGGGACGGGAGAGTCCATCTTGGATCCATCGGAATGATCTTCAATGCCTGCTGCACCTGTCTTGCCTTGGCGAATGCGGCACTCTGGCTGACCCCGAATAGATCGCAGAACCTTGCTGCCGTGAGATGAAGTTTGCGATCAGGGTCGAAGAGAAAGTTGACTCTGCCAAGTGCCAGCACGATGCCGGAGGCCCATATCTTAGCACTTCCTTGCAGGAGCGGCGAAGGGCGTTTTCGACTCAATGCGGCAGCCATCTCATGGGCAAGCGTTGCATACTCATCAGAGAGGGTTGCCTTGCAAAAGGATTCTGTCCATTCAGTCACGGCCTCGTACACTGGTTGCATCTTCTTTGGCACTTCAGATCTGCTAGGGTCGCCCATCACATTGACCTTCTGTTCCTTCAGGCGTGGTAGTCTTCTGTTCCAGATGTCTCAATGACCCGGCTCAGAACGTGGAACTTATATCCCTCCCCCTGATGCCTCCCGACCAGGAAGGTGAATTTAACAAAAAATCAAATATTATGCCGTTAGTATTCCTATCACAAACTATCCATTTATGGGAGGTACGAGTACGCGTGCTCTGGTCTGGGAAATGTTACGAAATATGAAGACTTGAATATAGAAAAACATCTGGCTGGTATTTATGATTTCAAATAAACTCTATACCAGAACCGTCATGCACAGTTTATTGAATACCGAATGAAGGGCGCAAATGATTCACCATATAGGGAAAAACAGATCCGACATTACAACAGGTATGCGAGTGAAGGTCGTCCAGAAACAAGATCAGCGAAGCGGTACGCTTACAGAAGGCGTCGTCCGGGATATTCTCACCAAATCTTCACATCATCCCCACGGTATAAAGGTACGCCTGGAGGGTGGCATCGTCGGCCGGGTGAAAGAGGTCATGGGGGCCTGAAGGCCGATCGGTCGGGGTATGGAAGAGGACAGACATGCGGATCTATGTCGATGCGGACGGTTTCCCGAAGGCAGCGAATGACATCCTGATCCGGTCGGCGCTGCGCCTGGGTGTGCCCGTCGTCTTTGTGGCCAACAAACCCCTTCGCCACTGGACGTCGGAGCTGTTTTCGCACCTCCTTGTCCCCGAGGGACCGGATATTGCCGATGACCGCATCGTGGAATTGGCGATGCCGGGCGATCTGGTCGTGACGTCCGATATCCCCTTGGCGGATCGGGTTGTCGCCAAAGGCGCCTTCGCCTTGACCCCTAGGGGCAAGCTCTACACGGAAGAGAACATCAAGGACCGCCTAGCCCTGCGCGATCTCCTGTGTGATCTACGGGACGGTGGCCTAATGACGGGAGGCCCGCCCGCCTTCGGCAGGAAGGACTGCCAGGCCTTCGCCGAACAATTGGACCGTTTTCTGGTTGGGGCGGTGAAGGGGGAAAAGGCGAGAAAGCGATCATAACGGACCTCTCAACGTTTTTCACAGGGCAAATATCGGACAGCGTAGAGAAAGGGAATTATTGCTTCCATGGATCTGACGAAGAAAAAAAGATTGGAGGCTAATGAGAACAAATACAAAGTGGCAGATGTGATGATCGGGCCAACTGATTGAATGCCAGATGAAATGTGCATTTTAGGAGCGTGATTTTGCTGATGATCAGGGGTGTTTGTAACTTCCTCAACTACGCAATCCGGTAGAGTCAGGAAATGTTGCTATCAAATGGTAAACAGCATCTTAAGGGTGCCGCGATTTTCTGTAGACAACTGACAGAGATTTATAAGTGGGAGGCTGCTTGTTCATGCTGCTACCTGTTTTCGGGGTAAGGTTTACAGTAAACCTCATCTGGGGTTCTTCCGTCAAGGCCTTGGTGCCTTCTTCGGCAGTTGTAAAAGTCAAAATAGGCTTCGAGTTCCTGCCGGGCCTCCAGAGAATTATACGCTTTCAGATAGACTTTTCATACTTGACGCTCTTCCAGAGCCGCTCCACGAAAATGGTGTCCATCCACCGCCCTTTTCCGTCCATACTTATGCGGATTCCTCTAAACAAAAGAGCCTCGGTAAACTCATCCGACGTGAATTGACTGCCTTGGTCTATGTTGAAAATCTCGCGAACCCTGTAGGCTGCCACTGCTTCCTCAAGTGCCTCCAGGCAGAATGAGGTTACACGCAGGAGGTAAATATTTCGGTCATTATTATCTGCAACCGCTATAATGGGATATGGAGCAAAAAATTAAGTCGATCATAAATTACACTAATCTTTTACAGCTCTATTTAATGAAGAGAGGTCCAGCGAAATGGCAAATCACATTTGCCCCTGGTGGGTTGGCTATTTACTTGCAAACCCACTGCGGCGTATTTTTGAGAATCCTGAAAAGTTGTTGGTGTCGTTCGTGTGTAACGGTATGACGGTGATTGACTACGGGTGCGGAATGGGTTTTTTCACGATACCATTGGCTCGCCTGGTGGGTCCAAGCGGAAAAGTAATCGCAGTGGATATCCAGCAAAAGATGCTCAATGGATTGCGCAGGAAGGCACAGAGAACTGGTTTATCGGACAGGATGATGCTTCTTTCCGCAGGCTCTGAACAACAGATCAAAGAAGATTCCGTAGATTTTGTAACAGCTCTGTACGTTATACACGAAATTGTGGACCAACCGGCGTTTTTTAAAGACATGTACCGAGCCATGAAGCCGGGAGCAAGAATTCTAATGCTGGAACCACGTTTCCATGTAGCTGAAAAAGAATTCCGTAGATCCGTTGAGATGGCTGAAGCCACCGGGCTTGTCTTAACGAGTGACGTCGATTTCTCCCGCAGATTAAGTGTCGTGCTCTCTAAACCGTAATACTGACCATTGGAAAGGCTCTATTATGTAACTCCTCAATAACTCAGGGAAGATTCCGACAATAGTAAAGGATTGAGTCCCGCTGGTTCCCGCGGCGAGGAGGTGAGTCAAATCGGGCGGTGGCGACGGATTTCTTGACCAATTGTCTGTGGGTGCCGGGAGTTGTTATCCGGGCGACTCACGCACTCTCAGCCTGATGAGATCGGGAAGGCTCGGAATCGAGTTCTTCCGGGATACCCTGTCTTCGAGATACTGCCAAAAACCAATCCCCAGCTTGCGGCAGGTCTTCTTCAAGCTCGTAAAGGTGTCACGGCAGCGGTGCCACAATTGAGTGACCTTCCGGAGTTTGCCATCGCTCCCGGCGATAGAGCGTATTATGTGGCTGGAACACCAGGCCATGTACTGTAAATTCCTCATAGCCCTTGAACGTGCTCCCTTGTGGAACATTTTCGGCCTTCACGATAACCGTCTCATGGATATCAAGGTTATCAGTTTTCTGCCTCTAGGCAGACCCAGGACGCTTTTTGATGTCCCTTAAGGATCCCTTGTTCTCGAAATACTTTTCAAGGACGGAAGGCTTTATCTTGGGTTTGGGCTTCTGACCCTTCAACCTGGCTATCTCGTCTCTCAGTTCCTGAATCTGCTCCTGTTGGATCTGGATAATCTCCAGCAGAACCATTACCAACGGTGTGCGCTCATCCTCGCGAATCTCGGGAATCTTTGGGGTGGTTTTCATGCCCCCTGTAAAGCATATTTCCTTCCTCTTGTCGCATTCTTTTTTCAGGTGACACTCAGAAATATAGTTTTCACAAACAGTTGCCTCAAGGGGTAACAGTTGACCACGGCCATGAAAACCGTCATAAAGAACCTACCCAATCGTCAATACACTGGGCGGAGGAGTCTCCTTACCCGTAGTTTTTGAGGAGTTACTAATTGTCGAGGAATCCGGTCGCGGGCAACCAGGAGCAGGCGACCACGGACATCTTGCTTGACTGGAGAATCAGGGGTAAGGTGCGCTCAAGAAGGAGAAATGGCAGGCTTTCTGCGCAACGGTGGGACGGTTTTGTATCTGGCGAGTCTTGTGGAAGCGCTACGGGGACCTTTCGGGGGGCAGAGGAACCATGCACTGACACCTTGCAGATGCCAAGGCCCCAGAAATGGCAAGACTCCAGAATAATTCTGGCAGTCACTGCTCCGTTCCAATCTCGCGACGGAATCCGAAACGACCGGCGCTTTCCAGAATTTGATAGGCCAGCGATGGGACCAAAACTTTAGTCCCGCAATCGAAAACTTGGAATGACAGAGGCACAAATTCCGTTGAGCCCCTTAAGCAAAGGAGAATTCAGCGTGAGTCGAAAAATATCGAGATTTCGAGCAGTTTTAGCAGCGACACTGGTTCTGTTCGGGACCACCCTCATGACAGCGTATGCTCAGGATGTCCTCCCGAGGCCAGTAAAACCACTCCCGTCTCAGGTAGGGCGAACCTCGGAAGACTCAACCCCTGCCAAGATTGACGGGATAAAAGCACCTGCGAACTCTCCCAATATTGTAATAGTTCTGCTCGATGATGTGGGATTCGGAGCTGCGGGAGCATTTGGGGGCCCTGTGCCCACTCCCACGCTGGACCGACTTGCACAGCAAGGTCTGCGATATAACGCATTTCACACAACGGCCCTGTGCTCGCCAACTCGTGCCGCATTGCTTACAGGACGCAATCATCACTCAGTAGGCACTGGCCAGATCACGGAGTTGGCGACCGGTTTCGACGGATATACCAGCATGATACCCAAGAGCACGGCCACAGTAGCTGAGCTATTACGGCAGCATGGTTACAACACGTCAGCTTGGGGTAAGTGGCACAACACGCCGCCTTGGGAGACAAGCATAGCAGGGCCCTTCGATCGCTGGCCCACCGGAATGGGCTTCGAGAAGTTTTATGGATTTATCGGTGGTGAATCGCACCAGTACGAACCGCCGCTCTACGATGGCACCATGGCCATTGAACGGCCCAAAAAGCCCGGTTACACGCTGAACGCCGACCTTGCAGACCAGGCAATCGCTTGGATCCGATTACAGAAATCGATCGCTCCGGAGAAGCCTTTTTTCGTTTATTTTGCTCCAGGTGCCACCCATGCGCCACACCATGTTCCAAAGGAGTGGTCTGACAAATTTAAAGGGCAGTTCGATCAGGGATGGGACAAACTACGCGAGGAGATATTCGAGCGTCAAAAGAAACTCGCGATTATCCCGGCTAACGCCAAATTAACACCACGTCCACCTCAAATCCCGGCATGGGAATCGCTGACACCCGAGCGCAAGAAGATAGCATCCCGACTCATGGAGATCTACGCAGGCTACCTAGCCCAAACGGATAGCGAAGTGGGTCGACTCACGGAAGCTATCAAGGATCTCGGTGTATTGGATAACACGCTGTTTATCTACATCGTGGGAGACAACGGCGCCAGCGGGGAAGGCACACCCTATGGCGTTTTCAATGAAATGAGCGTGCTAAACGGCGTTCCCGAGGATCCTACGGTTGTTCTGAAGCACCTTGATGAATTGGGTGGGCCCACGTCTTACAACCACTACCCTGTCGGGTTTGCCTGGGCATGCGACACACCTTTCCAGTGGACGAAGCAGGTTGCTTCACACTTTGGCGGCACTCGCAACGCTATGGTGATTACCTGGCCGAATCGAATAAAGGATGCAGGCGGCCTGCGGTCGCAATTCCATCACTGCATAGACGTAGTTCCGACTATCCTCGAAGCCGTGGGCATTCCCGAACCGTCCATGGTAAACGGAGTCCCGCAAAAACCAATCGAGGGCGTAAGTATGCTTTACACCTTTGACGATCAGAAAGCTGTGAGCCGCCATCGGACCCAGTATTTTGAGATGATGGGCAACCGTGCAATGTATGATAACGACTGGATAGCTTCTTGTTTTCATGGAAGAGTGCCGTGGGAGTTTTCGCTATCCAAGACTCCGAGTTTCGACAATGAAAAATGGGAACTGTACAACTTAGCCGAGGATTTCAGCCAAGCCGACAACCTTGCAGAAAAATATCCTAATAAGTTGAGGGCCTTGCAGGATCTTTTCTGGGCGGAGGCGGCCAAGCACAACGTGTTACCTCTGGATGACCGTGGTGGGGAGCGGGTGGACACCAGTAATTGGCCAGTACCGGGAGGAGTCCGCGACAAATTCATATTCTATGATGGCGCAGTGCGGATTCCTGAAGCAAGTGCTCCTGTGACCAAGAACAGGTCCTTCACCATTGCGGCGGACGTGGAAATCCCGCAGGATGGCGCAGAAGGAGTGGTAACTGCCATAGGGGGTGTCGGCGGCGGATGGTCCCTTTACTTCAAGGACGGAAAGCCTTCTTTCACATATAACTACCTGACTAGCGAACGACCAACCATCACTTCATCCAAGAAACTGGGGGGCGGTCCGGCAACCATTCAGTACGAGTTCGTTTACGATGGTGGCGGAGTAGGCAAGGGAGGCGTTGGCAAATTGTTCGTAAACGGTCAACTAGTTGCTCAAGGCAGAATAGAGCGAACAGTGCCGTTGTTGTTCTCTTGCGATGAAACCTTTGATGTCGGTACGGATACAGGATCGCCCGCGGGACTGTACCCAACGAATTTCGCCTTCACCGGCAAAATCAAGAAAGTAGATATGGAACTCAAATGATCCATTTCTGACTATCCGTACCTAATACTCCAGCTCAATCTGTTGTTGAATCTCGTACGGCGCCTGGGTATATGGGTTCATGATGCCAGTTGCTGCCGAAACAGGCATTGACTCTCCTGCAAGTCTTTATCTACTACGCTCAGCGACGTGCAACTGTGCAATTCGTCGAAGGGTTCCGATACCAAAGCAAATATTACATGTTGGCCGCCCGCACTTTTTGCAGATACCGCCCCGTAAGGTATCGAATGCTCTCCCACAACTGTGGCATTTCCAAGGAATAATGTGATTCATCAGTCTGACCAGTGATTATCCCGTATGGTACGTTTTTCATGAAGGAATGGCATGAACTTCAGGGCACATGGAATGCACCTTGTGGTCATAGCATGTCTCGACTCCCAACAAGGATTTCTCCTACCACCTAGTGCCTTCTTCGCAAGTTGCAATAATCAAAATAGGCTATGAACTCCTTCCGGGCTGTAAACATGATCTTCAGCAGTCTTTTGGTCAGTCTGGCGCAGCCATCAAAGGACTCGATTTATTCTCGAAGAATCTTTTCCGTAGGGTAGCAAGAAAGTGGAAAAGACAAGAGGCTCTTGTTATCCAAAGCATCTAACATTGATGGTAGGAGAAGTGCTGTTTGATCGCGGTCGTGTAACAGTACCACGTCCTGTGCTTTCACTCGGCGTATTGCAGTGGCAAGTCTTGATTGGCCGAAGCGGAACCCAGCTAGTTTTATTTGCCAATCGTTGGTGTCTAAATCCCAGTTCGCTACACAGTAATTGAGTGCTGCAAGGGTTTTCCTGCACGTCTTGATGTTTAAACTCGACCCAGTAGCACCATAGGGGAATCTGAAAAATAGCTTCTTGGTGTTCGGTTCCATTCCTGCATCAGCGAACAAATCCGGAATCAGTCCATGGGTTTCTATAATCTCACGTTCGGCCCGTTTTGCAGAAATAGTCGAAAAATCAGCGTGGCTGTAGGAATGATTGCCTATTTCATTGCCTTGCCGGAGTGCCTCAATCGCTATTTCTCTCATAGTAGGGTCCGTAAGATTACGGCCGATGACAAAGAATGTGGCTCTGTGCCTAGTTGAAGAAAGGACCTTTAAGATCTTGCTGGTACAAGGTTGGGGGCCGTCATCAAAAGTGAGAAACAGAGTTTGAGTAATCTTTGGGGAACCCAAAAATTTGCCGCCACCATCCAACAAAGAATCAATAGATAACCTCTCATGATATTCTGAAGAGCTATGAAGACTAGTCCCGGAAAGTAATGATAACAACTCTTCAAACGGGGAGGGATTCATAACACTGCCAACAGAAAACCCAAACGTTGAAGCAAGGAATTGTCTCCGTGAACAATCTATGCCGAGTTCCCCTACCGAACATGCTGGTGGTGTGGCCTTCTTCATAAACAGGGAGCGATAATCGTACTGGGCGACCTTCCTATCACAGAGGACGCATCTCAAAACCGATGTGCTCTAGTTCAAATAGCCCGAAAATAATTTTTATGTTATCACGTAATCTGTTGCAATGAAACAATTCTGTTTGCATCTTACTTTTCATCATAACCTCGTTATGTTAAAATAGGAAGCTGAAAAAACGTCTATCATGACACGACACCTCAGCTCTTTTCGCGATTATTTTGCAGAACTACCTTTTCTCTCCGGTGGTTCAGAGAACACAAAACCGGGGGCAAAGTTATAACCACCAAAAAAGTGGGGGCAAATCGGCTGCTCTAACAAACTGGTTTTACGGGGAATTTATGGCGGGAGCGACGAGACTCGAACTCGCGACCTCCGGCGTGACAGGCCGGCGTTCTAACCAACTGAACTACGCCCCCGCATGGGCAAGACTTAATGAAGGACTGGTAGGCGGAACAGGATTTGAACCTGTGACCCCCGGCTTGTAAGGCCGGTGCTCTCCCGCTGAGCTACCCGCCCCTGGAAGATCTCCCATTCCATCAGGAAAGGCCCCTGATGCGTATCTTTTGAACTTAGTGACTGCGGGCTATTCTGTCAAGGAAAAATCCGCCGCTGTTTCTTCCAGCACGTGAATAGCCTCATTAACGAGCGTGAAAAGCAGGGCATCCCCTGCCAGACGTGATCCCGGTCTTGTCAAATACCCACCTTCAAGAATGTTCCCGACTATCACCTCCACACCTTCTCTGTCCACTCCCGGCAGAACGATTCTTGTTATTGATTCCGTGACTACACTGTGCTCGGCGTCCATTTCGGAAACAATTTCTCTCGAACCTTCAGCAATTACTATTGTATCGAACTGGGTAATGGCTATATATACGGCTGTCTCGTCTCCGGCATCATTCTTGACATAGCCCTTGCAGAATTCTACGATCAAGCGTTGCACCCTGACTGCTGGAGTTTACTTGTCTGGAAAAGGATTATATCACGCTGACTTTCTGAGTCCGTGCTTTCTTATTTTGCTATACAGGGTGCTGCGGCTGATGCCCATGATTTTTGCCGCCTTGAACTTGTTCCATTCGCATTTGTCCAACACTGAGCGAACATGATCCCGTTCAAGCAGTTCCAAGTTTGAAACTCCGCCAGCCTCATGCGCCAAAGGTTCCTGAGACTTCAATTGGGCCGGAAGGTCTTCCGGAGTTATGTATTCTCCCTTGGCCAATACTACGGCACGCTCCACGGCATTTTCCAGTTCTCTGACATTACCCGGCCAGTGATGACTGAAAATCAGGTCCATGGCTTTTTGGGAAAGTGATCGAATGTTTTTGCCAAGCCGCGAATTGAACAGATCAATAAAATTGGCGGCAAGTTGGGGAATGTCTTCGCGCCTTTCACGCAAGGGGGGAACATTGATTGAGATCACATTGAGTCTCCAGTACAGGTCTTCACGGAAAATCCCCCGAGCCATTGCCTGTGTGAGATCTCTGTTAGTGGCGGCAATTATCCTGGCATCGGTGGAAATGGTGTCCTCACCTCCAACTCGTTCGAATTGGCGATCCTGAATGACTCTTAGGAGTACGACCTGTGTTTGAAGACTTGTCTCGCCGATTTCATCGAGGAATATTGTTCCACCGTCTGCCTGTTCGAATCTTCCCGGCTTCCGTCTTATGGCGCCGGTAAAGGCACCTTTTTCGTGGCCGAACAACTCGGATTGCAGCAGAGTCTCTGCGTACGCAGCGCAGTTTACCACGACAAAGGGACCTCCGCTCCGACGGCTCTCCTCGTGTATGGTCCTTGCCACAACTTCTTTTCCGGTTCCTGACTCTCCCTCTATCAGAACATGCGAGTCACTATTGGCAATATCCAGTATCAATTCCGCAATTCGTCTCATGACAGGCGACCGCCCAAGAAGGTTGCTCAACTTTTGAGTGGAGTCGAGGGTTCTGGTCAGCCTACGATTCTCGTGCCGTTCATGCTGGATGCTTTGGTACAGCCTTCTTATGCGGAGCATGGCATTGACACGGGCTATGAGTTCGTCGGGCTCGTAGGGCTTTGTAAGATAGTCGTCCGCTCCCCTATTGAGCCCTTCTATCTTGTATTCGAGTGAGTCATGAACAGTGAAGATAATTACGGGAATGTATTGGAATTCTGGATGGGCCTTAACCTTTTCGGCAAATTCCATGCCGTCCATGCCGGGTAAATTGACATCCAACAGAATTGTGTCATGGCTGATTTCCCGGTTTTGTTCCAGCAGGGACCATGCCTCTTCTGCTGAACCAGCCAAGTCTGCACGAAATCCTGAAGCTTGAAGAAGCTGCTGGGCAAAAGGCCCGTTGTATGGATCATCCTCTACGATCAATACATGACCTGTATTCAAAGTCTTACCCATCGCCCAGGCCTGCTACACGAAGTGATAAGCCAACCCTTGTGCCGCGGCCACCTTCTCCCCATCATCCGTATGGATATCGACGTTCCAGAGGCTAACCCGCTTCCGAATGTCAACGGGTGTAGCCACGGCAATCACCCGGTCTCCCTGGCGGGTCGCACGGAAGTAGTTGATTTTTATCTCGATAGCGAAAGACTTGTAACCCCTTGAATTCGCCGCCACGGCAAACGCTTGATCTGCCAGGGAAAAAAGCACTCCCCCGTGGGTACGGGCCTCGGAGTTGCAGTGTTGTTCGTTTATCACCAGGCTTACGCGGGCATACGATTCTCTTGCCTCCTCCACCTTTATTCCCAGCATCGACGCAAAGGGATCGGTACCCACCACTTCTGCTGCGTATCTTACAGGATCTTTGTCTGGATCTATCATGCGAAGATTGTGCTCGTTGATCTTTTCAGAGAGCCGTCTATCCGTTCTCGTCGGCTGGGGCCCTTTTGGAGCCTTTTGCATTCCTGTCTCGAACAAGCCGATTATGGGAGCGTGCGATATCCAGAAAGTTTCTCAACAGCGTTCCGCCATCCGGTTTGGCTTGGAGCCAATATTCCGTGTGAGCCTGGACTCCATAAGCCGGTCTGGTCGGGTGTTTTATTATCTGGTACGGACAAAGCTTGTTTTCTGCCAAGGGAACGAAACCTGGAGGTAGCCGCTTAACCTCATCGTAATGATTCTGGACGAGGTTTAGACTTGGCCCCATTCCACGGAACAGGGCATCCTCATGGAGTACGTAAACGTTGTGGCGGCCACGTTCAGTAGGATTATGCCCGTAAGGAAAGCAGTCGTCTTCTCCACCTCGGATAGGGCCTACCTTGCCGCCGAAAGCCAGAGCCAGGGCCTGATGGCCCCCGCAAATACCGATCACCGGTACCTGCATTTCTTCCACCATCACCTTGAGTGAATTGAAAAAGTTCTTCAAATCGCTCGCATTCTTGCCCTTGTACCGGCACCACGGAATTCCGTTTGGGCTGAGAGCGAGAAAGGCAGGCCTAATCCGAGCAATGTTTTCCACCGTCGTATCTTTGAAGGGCATGATAATACCACGGCCTTCGGCACCCAGGCGTATCAGTTTGTCTCTGACAATTTCGGCCTGCTTGGAGGTTTGGCCGGTAAAGAGATTAACCACAATCCAGACTTGGGACACTCCCGAAAGTGGTTGGGGGCTCGCGCGCTCGCCCACGGCAGCAGGCTCAGAGTTATCTTTGGCCGCGGATTGGCTGGGGGCTAAGGCAGACAGCGGGATGGCAACCAGGAGTATTAACCATAGGCGTAAACTCATCTCCAACTACCTTTCCAGTCTCCGGAGGAACTCAATAACAAAGCTAATTTGACACGAAATCGGCCAAAAAGTAAAGAAAAATCTGATGGAAAGACACAAGACACACGATGAAGTGTGAGGGATTAGTTGGTAGGCTCCTAAGTCATATTGAAAACCCTGACAGGATGAAGAGCGATTTCATCGGCTTTAGGTTCGGGCCGCGTCAGGATCAAGAAATCACCTGATCTTGACACAACTCTGAATAGTCTTTTCGTTGGATGCTCAGATGAAACTGCACGGTGCAGGCAGGATCTCGACACAAAAACGGGATTCCCCTTCATGAGCTTGACCATTTCCGAGAGTGGAGTCTCGATTTCCGGAATGTGAGACAACGCTGAATTCAGCCCTATCAGACTTGCGGAAACTTTATCCGGGCCTTCATTCATAAGCTGGTCGAAAGTCAAGGCGTCCTTGAGTTTGAATTGTCCACAGGCGTCCCTTCGGAGACTCTCCAGCCTGCCTCCTACTCCCAGGTCACGGCCTATGTCCCTGGCAACGGCCCTGGCGTACGTTCCTCTGGAACAAATCATATCGAGATCGAGAAAAGGCTCTTCCCATTTCTTGATGGTCAGAGAAAATATCTCCACCTTTCGAGGAGATAGATCTGGGAAAACCCCTTTCCTGGCCAGTTTGTAGAGCGGGACCCCTGCTTTTTTTATGGCTGAAAAATGTGGAGGAACCTGGTGAATCACTCCCCTGTATCGTTCTACCACTTCTTCAATGCGGTTCCTTTGGATTCCCGAGACATCTGAGGACCGGAGCACGTTGCCGTCACGATCATCAGTGTCTGTCTCCTCTCCCAGACAAACCGTCAGAGTATAGTTCTTGGGGTTTTCATAAAGATAGTCGAGCGCTCGAGTGGCCGCTCCGATCAGCATGACCATCAAGCCTGAGGCTGCCGGATCAAGCGTTCCTGAATGTCCCACTTTTGCAGGTTTTACCACGCGCTTGAGTACTCGAACGACATCGTTTGAAGTCATTCCTTCGGGTTTATCCACCAGGAGTATGCCGTGCATGAGCCCTATCCGTGTGAAACTGAATTACATTGCAGGTGGAGCGCTGTTGTCCTGCGCCGGCGAATAAACGCTATCACATTGAATCTTGGTCGATTTGTCTTACAACTGCGGGAGACCGGGCCAGTATTTTCGCTGGGTCAAAAGGACTTCCTTGAGTCTGTTCTTGAATCCCGTACCCAGTGTGTCCCAGGATGGTCGGGGTGGAAGGCCGTCATTCTGAGGGTCATAATATGACATCTTCAAAAGAATGCGCCTCACGGAATTTTTCAGCGCGACCAGATTATAGCCGCCCTCAAGAGTCAACACCACTCGTCCCGAACAGCATTCTTCCGCCAGGCTCATAAGTATTTGTGTCATCTGCTCGTACCCCTGTTCGGTAACGTTCATACCGCCCAAGGGGTCGCTCTCGTGAGTATCAAAGCCTGCCGACACCAAGATCAGCTCGGGTCTAAAAGACTCGACAAGAGGAGCCACGAGCGATTGGAACACCGCAAGGTACTCTGCATCGCCTGCTCCGGCAGCCAGAGGAATATTTACCGTGAAGCCCTCACCGCGACCGTATCCTACCTCTCTGATTCCTCCTGTTCCCGGATAGTGCGGAAATTGATGAGTTGATATAAAGAGTACTTCGGATTCCTCGTAAAAAGCATTCTGAGTACCATTTCCGTGGTGAAGGTCCCAATCCACTATAGCCACACGTTGCAGCCCGTGGTGATTCAAAGCGTGACGCGCGGCCACCGCTATGTTGTTGAAGAAACAAAATCCCATAGCCCTGCGATGTTCGGCGTGGTGGCCCGGAGGCCTGACCAAAGCGAAGCCGTTGCGTACTCTGCCGTCCATTACGGCATCCACCAAGTTGAGAAGCCCTCCAACAGCAATTGAGGCTGCATCCCATGAATGAGGACACGCTGAGGTGTCGGCATCCAGGAATGTGTTTCTGGCCCCGGCGGTGGCCGCTATGTTACTAACGTATCGAGGATCATGGTTGCCGGCAATTTCTTCCTGGGACGCCTGTCTAGAGGGAATCTGCACCAGTCGCAGAGTGGGACCTATTTCATCGATCATGTCATATATAACATGAAGCCGTTCTGGGCTTTCGGGATGGTATATCCCCATGTCGTGTTTCAGAAAAATTCCGTCCCTAACTATTCCGCTGGGCCTCATGACGTTTGCCGCCTTCGACAGGAATCAAGACTCGCCTCAGAAACACGTCCTTAAGAGCTACGCAGCCCCGTTATTAATATTTTTTACAGGCATCACAAAACTAACACTCTGCTTTTGACCAGTCAATGGTTTTCACCCTGCCGATGCGGGCGTTGTGACAGCTTTACGAGCCTATCCACCCATTTTTGCGTCTGGGGCTGAGTACACGACTCGCGATCTTATCCGCGAATAGCTATTCAGGTGACAAATTTTCAGATTTGAATTTGAATATCCACAATATTCTTTTCTTGAAGGTCATTAACGCGTATGTTCTAAATCCAGGTGTGTTAGTTGTCAAAATTCTTGTCCGAAAGCCGGAATTCACGGGAATGATAGCCAATATCTAAATTGATCAAATTAAAAAGACTTTTGGCAACCACTCTATGCTTTGAAACGAATATTTCGTCATTCTTTGACGAGGCGTCGCTCTATGGATGAGGAGGATTCACTCATGCTGCTTGCTGTTGATGTAGGCAATACCAACACGGTCATAGGCATATTCGAAGGAAACAGGGCGCTGGGTTTCTGGCGGATCCGAACTGTAGAAGACTCGACTGCCGATGAGTATTGGATGATGCTTCGGAATTTAGCTGCCATAAGTGACATAGACTTTTTAAAAATCGACGGCATCATTATTGCCTGCGTTGTGCCCACACTGTTGGGAGCCCTTGAGGATCTGTGCAAACAGTGTCTGAAAATTCGGCCGTTATTTGTAGGCCGGGGTATCAAGACCGGCATGCCCATAAGGTATGACAATCCCAAGGAAGTGGGGGCCGACCGCATAGTCAATGCGGTAGCTGCTTATGAGAAGTACCATTCCCAGTTGATAGCCGTTGATTTTGGAACGGCAACTACCTTTGATTACATCAATGAGGCAGGAGAATATGAGGGAGGAGCAATTGCTCCAGGCGTCAAGATCGCTGCTGAGGCCTTATTCCAGGAGGCTTCCAAGCTCTTTCGCGTCGAGTTGATTGCCCCTGAACGCGTCATTGCCAAGGATACCGCTTCAGCCATTCAATCGGGCATCATATTTGGTTATGCGTCATTGGTTGACGGGATACTGTTGAGGATGTTCGACGAATTGAGGTCCAGGCCGAAAGTGGTGGCCACTGGGGGATTGGCTCGTGTTATCACTGTTGAAACAAAATTTGTCGATGAAATAGACGACAACCTCACAATGGACGGGCTCCGAATCCTCTACGAGAGAAACAAGCCGTCCAGGAAAGCCTGACGTCGAATTACACCCTCATTGAGATGGTAAAAAACTCCGCAGCGTTTTTCCAACAGATTCGTTCCAAAGATTCGGCCGGCAACCCCATGCTGCAAAGGCGCTTCAGCTCACGATCCCACGCATACGGTATATTTGGAAAATCGCTCCCGTACATGATACGATCCATACGCATGTCCTCAAGGGGAACCGGATTGATTAACGGCAAATAATCAGCCAGCCCCATGGCGACATCAATCCAGAGGTTATCGTATTGATTCAGCAATAGGTGGTACGCCGCAAACTCATCAGCCCCCAGGTGTGGAACACATATTCTGAGGCTTGGATAGGAGATGAGGACCCGCTCAAGTTTTTCCGCATTGCATAACAGGAACGGATCGGTCTGATATGCATAATGAGGGTTTTTCGGCTGGCGACCAACATGCATGACCAGAGGCTGGGAATACTCTGAGCACGTTTCAAATATGTCGAGCATCTCTTCGCCGTCCAGATCAAAATACTGGACGTGGGCATGGAGTTTCACGCCTCTGAGCCCCATTCTAAACGCATCCACGAGAATGCCCCGTGCCGCGTCTTCTCCTGGAAAAACCGTTGCTGTCCCGGTAAGTTGAGGGTATTTTTCCAACAGTGTAGCCATAAAGGCGTTTAAACCGGGAGATATGGCCGGCCTGTGCGCATAATGCAACGCGACGATGTGGGCTATGCCGCGATCAAGGAGAAAATCTATGACTCCTTGCGAGGACAGGCGATAACGAATAGGCCACGCGAATTCGTCAAACCACCTCCAGATAGCCTGAAATAACTCGTCTGGAAAAACATGGACATGTGCATCTATTACGCGGGGCGCCGCCTCGGGAATTCGCTCACCTTCAGGGTCACACAACGCGGCTAAGGGCATTTTCAGCAACAGCTTACTCCGTGTTCGAGTCTACCAGGGTCCGAGATACAGGCAATGGACCAAAACCTTCTCGTAAACGGTGTTACTTGTGTGAAAGCAAAGCGTATAGGACGCGACGATAGCAAAATCCGCGTAATGTTGCTATACAAGTTCGTGGTTTTTTCGAAACCGCCGTTTCGCAATTGACTCAGCTCGAAGACAGAACTCTTTCAAGAGCCTTTGGCAGGGATGGCAGCAGATCTGCGACTGAGCAGGCGGGTGAGGGATTTGCGAGCAGCCCCATGAGCCGATTGACTCTAGCCCCTACCAAGGCTGCTTCAGGGACGGATTTACCGGCGGCTATCAGGGCACCCACAATGCCGGTCAGCGTGTCCCCTGTCCCGCCGATAGGCTCCATGGCCGGCACGCAGGGTTCCGAAACCGTATGAAGTATCCCGGCCGACGATGCCACGTAGTCATTTCGGCCCTTCACCAGGAGATGTCGGGAAGAGTTTTCATTCTCGTATGCCCGCTTGACCAATTCGGGAATATCGTCCTCATTTCGGAGCAAGAATCCTCTCGTATAAAATGGATGAGGAGCCGATTCGTCGGCAAGGAAGGCCATTTCTCCGACATCCGGGGTGAAGAGGTCATAGGACGCTGCAAAACCGCTCATCTTGGCCACATACATATAACCCGCATCCGCCACGAGTTGCGGTCTCGAAGGCAGATCATCCAGTGCCAATAAAACCCTGTTATGCCAGTCAACATCCGGCTGAAGGTAATGAAATACTATGAGGTGATCCTGGTAGGCCTGGAGATTTTCCACAAGATGACGGTACAGTTGGATGCTTCCTTCTCCTCGGCCGGTATCGCCTACCAGCAGGGCGCGGGGATTCCCGATACCCAGAGCCTCTGCCGTCGCGCAAGCAGCTCCTAACAGGGCCGGGGTTCCTCTAGCCACTTTCACGGCCTCGCCATCAAGATGCAGCGTGCCGCCGGCGAGTCTGCACCGAGCGTTGAGGATCGGGAAATCGTCTGATGCGACGGTTCCTACTATAAGCCAGGACATTGCCTTTTCGACTCCTCCAAGGCCAACTGAAGTGCATAACCGCATAGGGTACGACCGATTGTTCGGGGTTCAGGAGCCTCATACAGCCTTTTGCCTACCAACCGGTCCGCGAGGTATGGAACATCCGGACACCCGCCGCCGGAAACGTTGACGATTCTTAAATCCTCTTTCCTGATCGTTATCTTCATGTTGGCAGCACGGACCATGAGATAGTCACCGAAATCCTTGACCTGATAAATGCTCACAGGTTCCAGGAGCGGATCTTTCAAAGAGAGAACTTGAAGAGGCAGGATTCGAGCTTCGGACAAGAGGGTCGAGACTCTCAATACCGCCGTCAAAGGAAATACTATGGCGAGGTCGCATCCGGTTTGGACTTCCGGCGGAGGCCCTTTAACCTGAATGTCGATTCCCGCGTTCTTGAGCAAGGTTTCAGCCTTTATAACTTCACTTGTGCTGTCGAAAATCATAAGTCCCTTCGTGGAATCAGTGGCTCTCCCGGACCGCTCATTTTTTCCAGGTCTCACAAATCTTGAAACGATTGTCGCAAGCATATTCATGAGCGCTTCAACCTCAGACGATATTCATCACCATCTTGCACTACGTGGTCCACCAGCCAACCCTGACTGATCGCTGCCCGACCGACGTTCTCACGACTCGTTTCATTGTCCACGACAACCTCGATCTCGCCGGTCTCTATTTCCTTTAACCTTGATAAAGTCAGCAGGACCGGTTGCGGGCACGACAACCCCCTTGCGTCAACTATTTCTGCCATAGAAATGCTCCTTAGGCTCCAACTTTCCCCAAGTTGGTGACACCGATGTACAGACATATCAACAGAGCACCTACCAGCCCCACAACGCCGTGGGCACCCAGTCCGGCAGGTGACGAAGCCAACCCAAAATTGTGGGCAAGAGCAGCTCCGGCTATCATGCCGAGCACACACATCGCCGCATCTCCATCACCCTCACCGCTCAGAAAAACCTGCCTGCCCGGACAGCCGCCTGCCAAAGCAAAAGCCAAGCCGGCTACGAACATTCCTGAAAAGTTCCAGAATACCAGGGTGTGAGCTACGGGCTGACCTTGGAACCCCGGGTGAAACTGTCCTGCAACCAGGTTGGTGAACCAGGCGGCGACCACCAGGGCCAGGGCTCCGGAAAACAAGTGAAAATGTCTGAATAGAATGAGATCTCGAAACGCTCCCATCGTGCAGAAGCGGCTGCGCTGCGCAAGGATGCCGACTATGAGTCCCACTCCCACTGACGCCACCAGCGAGGCGTGCTGCGAGCCCGGTCCCTTCACACTGTAAAACAGAACGTCGTTCTTGGCTTCGCCGGGAATCTGCGGGAATATAAATCTTAGACAGAGCAACCCCAAAGCGACTAAAGGCATCAAGAAACCCAGCCAATAGTTCTGCTTCGTGCTCCGCCCGAGGGTGTAGCCTGCCCTGAAGAACAATGTTCCCGCGAACACCCCGCAAATCAAACCAGCCAGACCGAAAAGAGCATTTCCATCGCCGCCGGCCAGTCTCAGTAACACGCGCCAGGGGCAGCCCAAGAATACCAATGCACCTATCATGGCACACATTCCCAGAATGAACCTAGCCAGAGGTGCTGATCCTCCTCTTGGCTTGAACTCCCGGACATAGAATGCAGCCAGGAACGCCCCAAGAATGAACCCCAAAATCTCCGGCCGAAGGTATTGAACCAGTTCGGCCCTGTGCAATCCCAGTGCTCCGGCAATGTCCCTGTTAAAGCAGGCAACGCAAATTCCCATGTTACCGGGGTTGCCGAGCTTCTGTAACAGCGCCGCCAAAATTCCGATTACCGCGCCGACGACCACCATTCCCTTGGTCGTGGCAAAGAAATTCCTTACGGACTCCATCCCGAACCCCCTAGAATTGAACGTTACCGTGGATAGTTATAGATCGGGTATGCCTATTTGTCAAATAGATATCGTCTATGTGAAGGCGTGGTGTTTTCTCTGTGAGCCGTTCATCGAGGGCGCATACGGGATTCATCCAGGCCGCCAATATCTCAAATCGAAGCGACATGAAATGGTCGGCGATGAAACAGTAGCAAAAAACCACAAGGCGGGCTTGAAATTTGGATCGGCTGGTCTTGCAAGTTGTCTTTTTGTGTTTATCATAGCATTGAGTCCTTCAGCTCCGCCCCCCCCAGGAGCAAGGGGCTTGACTGCCTCCGGGATTGCGATGGATCCCGGGGGCTCTAACCGGAGTTTTCCCAAGACGCTTGTCTGTATCGCGTAATATGTTGAATTCGCGTTGTTTTATGGAACTAATTGTGTTGTAACACATTATTGTTACGAAAAGCGCGCAATAAGACTTGACATCGCGG